>Ga0194134_10000606_pt1 | contig 54858 bp, 72 predicted proteins | sample TA2KigOff0mmetaG_FD_148602 | JGI IMG/M metagenome (GOLD analysis project Ga0194134, IMG submission 148602) | Freshwater microbial communities from Lake Tanganyika, Tanzania - TA2015056 Kigoma Offshore 0m | ecosystem: Environmental > Aquatic > Freshwater > Lake | place: Tanzania: Lake Tanganyika... | reverse complement strand
TCCTCTGCAACTAATATTGGACATCCGTTAAAATTCAGTTCTACAACACCCGCGATTACTTTATATGAGACTGGTGTAACGTATGTTGGAACACCTGGATATTCAGGCGCTTATACGCAGATCACAGTCGCGTCTGGTGCGCCGACATTATATTATGTCTGCACGGTTCACGGCGCGGGCATGGGCAATACTGCAAACACGAACAGCACCACAGGCGCATCTAATTTTGCAGGCACGATCAATTCAGTGGTAAATGTCAATACAACTGCTGGGTTTAGTGTTGTTACTTATACGGGCAATGGAACTGCGGGTGCTACAGTAGGTCACGGTCTTGGTGTTGTGCCGTCTATGATGATTGTAAAGCCTAGAGTAATCGTAGATAATTGGAATGTATATCATGCGTCAAATACAGCAAGTCCAGCAACTCAGGTTCTTTATTTAAATTTAACTAATGCGACATCAACTAATTCTACTATCTGGAATAATACAGCACCGACATCTTCTGTTTTTTCAATTGGATCAAATGCTGGCATAAATACAAATGCTTCAACTTACGTCGCCTATTGCTTTGCCGCAATCCGTAATTATTCTGCCTTTGGGAGCTATACCGGAAATGGATCGGCGGATGGGCCATTTGTTTACACGGGGCATAGGCCCCGTTGGATTATGATAAAGCACACACAAACATCGATGAATTGGTATATTTTTGATACTTCACGAGATACCTTAAATGTTGCCAAGAGGCGATTATTCCCTAATTTGAGTGACCAAGAATATGACAATGTAAATTTTGCTGATTTTTTATCTAATGGATTTAAAATAAGATCAAATGATACAGGCTGGAATCAGTCGGGTTCCATTTACATCTACGCAGCTTTTGCTGAGAATCCTTTCCAAATCGCAAGGGCCAGATAATGCCAGCAGCTATTGATTTATCAGGACGCAAGTTTGGAATGTTAACGGCTCTGCGCCGCACAGGAAAAATGACTCCTGCAAGGCAGCATATTTGGGAATGTGTTTGTGATTGCGGTAAAATTACTGAAATCCGTATAGGCAATCTAACTTGCGGAAGAACTAAGTCGTGCGGGTGTTTGAATTTTAGAAAAGGTAAAGATAGTCCCAAATGGAAACATGGTCTTTCTCAGCAAAGAGGGACTGAAGAACATAAATTTTATCAACGTGAAAAATTTGATAAGCATAAATACAATCTGACGCCTGAGCATAAAGCCGCAATTATTGATGCTCAAAAAAATTGTTGCGCTATATGCGAATATCAATTTGGTCAAAAAATAGGCGATATGCACGTTGACCATTGTCATACAACTGGAAAAATCCGTGGTATGCTTTGTGATAGATGCAACCGTGGCTTAGGATATTTTAAGGATAACCCCAAAAGCCTCCGTATGGCGGCAGAGTACGTTGTGAGGGCAAGATAATGTTTGCAATAGTACAAAATGGTCAGATCATGTTGATGGTGACTGCGGGTGTGCCGTTCGAATGGAATGGTGTCCAATACCCTGCAAACTGGTGCAACCTATCAACGCCTGAAGAAAAGGCGGCAATTGGCATGGTGGACGTGGTTTACGGACCTCAAGCAAATCAGATTTATTATTGGGTTAGTCAAAACGAACCTGTATATAATGCAACCACCAATCAAGTTGACATTACATTTACAAACACACCGAAAGACCTGACAAGCGTTAAGTCAACGTCAATCAATCAAATCAATGCGACGGCTTATTCTATTCTGTTCCCGACCGATTGGATGGTGGTAAAAGCCACCGAGACAAGTACCGCAGTGCCTGCGGCATGGAACACATGGAGGCAGTCGATTCGCAACACGGCAGATACAACAGTAAACGAGGTTGAGGCGGCAGCGGATGTTGACGCGGTTGCAAACGTGATGGGTAATGTGATTTGGCCGCCAAGCCCTGACAATCTTAGTGGAGTATAACTATGTCTATTACCATTAGCGGAACAACTGGTATTACTGTTGCATCTTGGACAACTGCGACACGGCCAGCGTCTCCGGTTGCGGGGCAAACAGGTTTAAATACAACGACAAGCCAGATGGAAACCTATGACGGAACGCAGTGGGAAATTTACACCGCAGCAACAAGTCAAGGAACATCTGGTCAGTATCTTCAATCTGCGGGTGCCGGTGCGGCTCCGACGTGGGTGACACTTTCTGTTTCGCCGTCAGGCCTTCTTATCCGTGCGCCGCAAATCCTCACATCAGGAACGTCATACACCACGCCATCTAACTGCACCGCGATTTATGTTGAGGCTGTTGGCGGTGGTGGTGGGGCCGATGGCGCCGCTGGTTTTGCCCCCGGTGCCGGAGCAGGTGGTTATACTGCAAAATACTTCACAGTTACCGGAAGCACTGCATATACTTATGCAATAGGTTCTGGTGGGAGCGGTGGGCTAGGAAATCCTACTAATGGCGGCAGTACAACTTTCACTGTTGGGGCAACAACTATAACCGCAGGAGGAGGCACAAAAAGCGGTCCAGTGTCTGGAACATGGTCGCCCGGATCTGCTGGCGGTGTTGGTTCAAATGGAGATCTAAATCTTCAGGGTGGGCGCGGATTACCAGCATCAGCAACAAACCAACCGGGTGTTGGCGGTTCAAGTGTTTGGGGTGGTGGCGGCGCGCCATCTACTTCAGGTGTCGGTGGTAGTGGTGGTAATTATGGCGGTGGTGGTGGTGGATCAAACGTTAACTCTGGCGGTTCAGGCAAACAAGGCGTAATCCGTATCTGGGAGTTTACATAATGTTTGGCGGTCCTATGCAAATGGTTCAACCTAATGGCACTCCACAAAACTGCGCTTTGGTAGATGAAGCTACCAATGTCGTTGTGAATATTATTGTTGCTGATCCGGCAGTCGATCCGGCTCCCGCTGGTATGCTAATTATCGGCTTGCCAGAAGGAAGCCCTGTTACGTTTGGTTGGATTTATGATCCAGCTACAGGACAGTTTACTGATCCTAATCCGCCTCCGCCTGTTGAAAGCGTATAATTATGAAGTTATTAAAGCAGTATCTAAATGTTAACTCAAAAGATTCAATTTAAACCGGGAATTGTAAAAGATTTAACGGCATACACAACTTCAGGAGGTTGGTATGACAGTAATCTTGTGCGTTTTCGGTTGGGTTTTCCGCAGTCGGTAGGCGGTTGGCAGAAGATTTCTGTTAATAGTTTTCTTGGTATTTGCCGTTCGCTCATGGGCTGGAGCACTCTGTCCGGTGAATACTTCATGGGTGTCGGTACAAGCCTGAAGTTCTACATCGAACATGGCGGGGCATATTACGACATAACCCCTATCCGTCGTAATGTTGTTTTGACAAAAGTTTCTTTGCCTACAACAGGCGCAAGTGGAACAGGCACAACAGCCACCATTACCTTTGCAACACAGTCTTCTGCGGCATCTATTGGGTCTAGTGTTACGGTAATAGGTGTTACTCCTGTTGGATACAATGGCACGTTTACGACAACAAATACCACAACGTCATCTGTATCTTATGCAAGCGCGGCAACAGGGGCACAAACTATTGCGGGAACCGTGCAGGTTGCCCTTGGTCCTTTTACGGCAACAAGTGGCTCTGCAATAGTTAATGTTTTTGACGTTGGTCACGGATGTACGCAAGGCGACTTTGTTACTTTTTCTGGAGCAACTGGACTAGGGGGCAATATTACCTCTGCTGTGCTTAACAAAGAGTATCAAGTTCTTCAGGTTGTAGACGGAGACAATTATACGATTAGCACAACTGCCACAGCAAACGCCAGCGATACAGGACACGGTGTAAGCGTAACGGCACAATATCAACTTAACACGGGCCTTAACATTTCTGTGTCTGGAGCGGGCTGGGGCGCAGGCACGTGGGGTCGTGGAGGATGGGGGTCTGGCGCGGCACTTAATTCTGGCAATATCTTACGCTTGTGGTCACAAGATCCGTGGGGTGAAGATTTAATTTTTAATGTTCGTGACGGGGGTATTTTTTATTGGGAAAGCACTGTAGGAACGGCACTCCAAGTTCCGCCGACCACAACTCCTGCTACGCGTGCGGTTTCCATTGCGTCTCTTTCTTCGGACGCAACGTGCCCTCTTCTTGCAACACAGGTTATTGTGTCTGATCGAGACAGACATTTGATTGCCTTTGGTGCAGACAATGGCACGGGAACAACTCAAGATACCATGTTAATTCGCTGGTCTACTCAAGAAGATTTTACGGAGTGGACACCTCAAGCAACTAATTCTGCGGGCGATTTGCGTCTTGGAACGGGCAGTAAAATTATTCGTGCGGTTGAAACAAAACGTGAGATTCTTGTTTTTACGGATACTGCTTTATATTCGATGCAGTTTGTCGGGCCTCCGTACACGTATGGAATCCAGCAGGTTTCAACAAACACAACGACCATCGCCTATAACGGTTTTGCAGTAGTCGAAGATAATGTAATATGGATGGGCCTTAACAAGTTTTATATTTATGCGGGTTCTACGGACGAACTTCCATGCACAATAAAAAACCATGTGTTTAACGACATTAACCTTACTCAGTCCGACAAGATTTATGCGTCGGTAAATTCTGAGTTTAACGAAATCACATGGTTTTACCCGTCTGCTAGCTCGGCAGAAAACAACAAATACGTGACCTATAATTATGCTGAAAAAGCATGGACCTATGGCACCTTGTCACGAACGGCATGGCTTGATCGCGGTGTTCTTAATTATCCTGTTGCTGCTTCAACAGACGGCTATCTTTATTATCATGAATACGGCAACGATGACGGTAGTCAAAACCCGCCTGTAGCTATCGAAAACTATATTGAAAGTTCGCCATTTGAAATTGGTGACGGATATCAATTTTCATTTATTAAAAAGATAATACCCGACCTTACTTTTGTAAATTCAACGGGGACGCCCCTCGCCAGTTTTACCCTTAAAATGCAAAATTTTCCGGGAGCCAACTACTCTCAGACAAACTCTTCCACCGTAGTGCAAACGGCCACGGTTCCTGTTGAACAGTTTACGCAACAATCTTTTGTCAGGCTGCGTGGCAGGCAGGCTACAATACGTGTTTCGAGCAACACTCTTGGAACAAGGTGGATTTTAGGTTCCCCAAGGTTGGAGCTACAGGCGGATGGCCGACGCTGATGGACCGGAGAACTATTTTTCCGCAGTTTCAAAAAGCAACTGGCGAGTACAACAAGCTGTATTTTGACAACATGGTCAACGCCTTAAACGGGTTGATGAACGTCTTACGTAGTCCTGGAGAGGGTCGTCAAACGACTATGACTTTAACAAATCTTCCGACAAATGACTACGGCCTAGAGGTTGGGGGGATGTTTCAGGTTGACGGGGTAGTGCATGTTTCTATCCTAAACAAAGCATATGTTGGAGGTGTTGGCGGAACAACTCATGTCGGAACGGTTTCCGTCACCCTTGTTTGAGACTTGTAAAATTAGGGGCAAAACTGTATTCTGTTTTGGTCAAAATTCAGGTTTGACCCCTGCTACAGCGTATACATTATAGGTGGGCTATGATGCAGGGAATAACGTCATTGGGCGCAACACAACAGTCGTTTCAGGGTCTACCCCCTGAAGAGATAAATGCCTTGGACAATGGCTTTAGTGGCCTTGACCCCCAAGAATTGTCTATGCTCAGAGAGCTTCAGGACAATCTTTCAGAGCTGTCGCCCGACAAACTTCAAGTCCTTGAGCAGATTCTTAAGTTTTTAAAAGATAACCAGGACAACTACGATGATGCTGTGCGGATGCTTGTTGGCAGCGGCATTGTAGAAGCCGGCGATTTGCCACCTGATTACATTCCTGCCTTTTTTGAAATCCTTGAACAGATGGTTCAGCAGGCAATGTCGGGCGAAGGCTATGCCAGAGGCGGCATTGCTGCACTGCGGAAGAAGGCACAGGCTGTCAGGAGAGCTGGCACCGGCGGTGACAAGGTACTCGCCCACATCAACCCTCGTGAAGCAGCCATGCTTCAGGCGACTAGGGGTGGTGGCACGAACCCCGACACTGGTCTTCCAGAGTACGGGTTCTTTGATGACATCGGCAATTTCTTGAAGAAGGCTGCTCCGATTGTCCTTCCTGTTGCTCTGGGCTTCATGGGTGTCCCTCCTATTTATGCCGGTGCAGTTGGCTCTGGTATTGGTGCAATGATCAACGGAGCATCTCCCGGGCAGGCACTTCAGTCTGCTTTGTTGGGTGGTGTCACCGGCGCAGCCTTTAGCGGCATACAGGGGATGATGGGCGGTGAAGGGTTCATGGAAGGTGTTGCCGGTGGGTTTAAGCCAGCCAACCAAGGCATTTTCTCAAACGCATTTGGCGGTTACCAAACTTCTGTGGCCCCTACTACAACCTATTCAGGGCCAAAAGGTATTCCGTCAACTGGCCTAAACGCAGCAGCTCAAGATGCTTATCAAGCGGCAGCAGCATCTCAGCCGGGCATCATGGACAAGGTAAGCGGATTTGTGAAAAAGTATCCGATGACATCGCTTGGTATTGCCGGTCTCGGCGGCGCTGCATTGGCATCTGCCATGCAGCCTGAAGAGACACAGGCTCCGTCACTTCCGGAAGGTCCTACGGCAGAGCAGGTTCAGGCAAATAGATTTGCTCCTGACACTTTCTCTACACGCGTTGCTCCACAGTTTAATTTTGTACCTACAATATACACCGCAGCGTATGGCGGTGAATTAGATGCTCGTGCTGGAGGTCATCTAAGTGGCCCGGGCACAGGGACAAGTGATAGTATTCCTGCTCGTTTGAGCGATGGCGAATTTGTCATGACAGCCAAGGCTGTTCGTGGCGCAGGTAATGGCAGCCGTAAGGCGGGTGCTAGAAAGATGTACGATCTTATGCACCAGTTTGAAAAGAGGGCCTAACGATGGCTGATACAACGACGCAAACTTATATACAGCGCGAAGCACCAGAAATGGAGGCGCTTCGTCGCGCCCTCATCGAAGACGTAAGACAAGCTATTAAAAAAGCTCCGGAGAAGCTTCCTGACTATCGGGTAGCAGACTTTTCCGGCCAACAGATGCGCGCTTCTCAACTGGCGTCACAAGGTATTGGTGCTTACGAGCCGTATATGCGGGACGCCAGAGGATTGATGGATCAAAGTGCAAGGATGTTTGCGGACAGCACACAGGCATATGATCCAAACGCTGTCGGCGCTTACATGAATCCCTATCAACAACGTGTGACGCAAAATGCCCTTGCCGAGATGAATCGGCAGGCTGCGATTCAACGACAAAATGTTGCTGCGAACGCTGTATCAGCTGGCGCTTTCGGGGGATCTCGCTTTGGTGTTCAACAAGCAGAACTTGATCGCAACTTGGCGGATGTTCAGTCGGCAAGAATTTTTCAGGATTACGCGCAAAACTTCAGTCAAGCGCAGCAAGCAGCCATGAATGCGTTTCAGAACCAACAGGCGCGCACACAATTGGCCGGGCAATCCCTCGGAACGCTTGGTCAAGGTATTGCTGGCCTCGGTCAACAGGCCTCTGCCCTTGGTCAAGGCGACGCATCTTTCCTATACAATATGGGTGCTAATATGCAGGGCCAACAACAAAAATTGCTTGATGCCAATCGCATGAATCAAGCACTATACAATGCAGAGCCTTTTCAACGATTGTCTTATTACTCGGATATTTTAAACAGAACACCGTCCGGTCAGATGGGAATGACAGCGACAACTGCACCTACGCCCAGCCCGCTGTCGCAAATTGCCGGTCTCGGCATTGCCGGTCTTGGTGCGTATAATATGGGCAGAAATGCCTTTGGAGTTACATGATGGCTTATGACCCCGTTCTTGATCGTGAGATGTTTCGCCCGAGAGCCAGATCAAATGGCATAGAGGATTTCATTAATTATGAACGCCCGGAAGTGCTTGCTCGTCGCGAGCAAGCACTTGCCATGATGGACATGGCTAAACAAAAATTTGATCCTGCAAACTATCAAACGCTCAAGGAACAAGATCGTCCGGGCGTATTCCGTCCAGTTGCCGTCAACATACCTGCACAGCAGCAGACTGCTAACACGGTTATGCGTATGCAACAGATGGCCGCTCAAGGCGTCAACCCTGTTGGATTTGAAGAAGGCGGTCTTGCTAGTATTAAGGAGTTTATTGAAAGCGGGTTTGGTCTTGAGAATGTTGTTCCGGGGCTTAAAGCTTTGCGAGAACGTAATGCTGAAAGACTTCGACCGGCTATTTATGCCGACCGTCCGGAGTTAACACAAAATGCTCCGGGGGATGAGGACCTTCCAACTCCAGCAGATTTAAATATGGATCGTCCTCTCACGGACGAAGAAAAAAAACGCATCCGGGATGCCCGAGACGTCTTTGAGAAGTTCAGTATATTAGGCCCGGCGATCAAGGGGATTGAAAGACTCGGTAAACTCGGCAAAAAAGAAAAGCCTGAGGCTCCTGCTCCGGAAAAAGTAACAAAGTCACCTTGGGCTTCTAAGCCAAAGGCTTCTAAGCCTGAGGCTCCTAAGCCCGGTGATCCTGAGTTTATTGGTCCTGTTCAACCACCTAAGCCCGGTGATCCTAGATTTGTTGGTCCTTATCAATACGGCGGTCAAGGGTCTTCAGGTGTTCCATCTGTTTTGCCAAAACCGCCTTCAAAATTACAATTGCGTCCTGACATGGTGCCAAGGGCTGGGTTGGGACTGGTTGGAGGTGATAAAACCCAAGGGCTTGTTGATACGGAAACTTCTTCTCGCGCTTCAAATGATTCGAATGCCTCTCGCGGGGTCGTTTCAATTATTCCCCCAAGAGAATCTAAAAAGAAAGATCCTAAGGCATCTTCGTCTGACGACAAAGATCCGACCACAGAGATTGAGGACAACAAGGCAGAACGTGCGCGTCAACGCGAGGATAATTTTAACATGGCCCTCATTCGTGCCGGTCTTGGCATTATGAGCGGCAAGAGTTCAAATGCCCTCTCCAATATTGGCGAAGGTAGTATTGCTGGTCTTGAGCAGTTTGCTCGTGCGGAAAAAGAAGATCGCGCTTTTGCTGCAGAAGAACAGAAATATAAAGAAGATAGGCTTGCTCGTATCCAACGTGCTGCTGAACTTCTTCAAGAAAAACAGCTTACTAGAGAAACGCGCATCTTTGATATCAAGACGGATGAGAACAGCCGGATCGATAGGGATATCGATGAGCTTGGTAGAGACATGAAAGAGGCTTTGGATGAGACTCAAAAAAGTCGCATACAAGAGCGAATCGATTATCTTCAAGCGAAAAAAAATAGAAATGAACGCATTATACAGGAAACAATGAGTCGTCTTGGATATGAAGGTATCGACCTCTATGGTGCTGCACCCGGTTCTGCTTTCGGTATAGGCAGCATTGTAACGCAAAACGGTATTCAATATAGAGTGACCGGCGTAGATCAAAACGGTAGACCAACGACAGCCGAACCCGTGGAATAATAACACCCATGGCTTTTGATCCTTCTGCTCCATATGCGGCGGTTCCGGTCTCCGGAGCCTCGCGAGCGTTTGACCCAACGGCTCCTTTTAAGGCTTACCGTCCCGCTCCTCCTGAAGAACAGAAGGATGAATATCCGAAGCTGCGTGCAATAGCAGACGTACCACTCAACTTTGCTCGTAACGTAGCCATGAGCGTTCGCAATATTAGTGATGCCTTTGGTGCGAACAATGAATTCTCTCAAAACGTGCGCGGCATCGAAGATTTGTTGGGCGAGTACATGTCCGCCCAGTATTACAAGGACGCCAAGGCTCAGCAAGAAGTTCTTGCAAAAGCAAAGGACGAAGGTGTCCTTGCAAACCTCGTGGCTTCTTGGGAATATATTAAAATTGCACCCGTTGATACTATTGCAAGCCTTGCCGGTGGTACAGCACCCTACATCATCGCGGCTTTGGCAGGGGGCCCTCTTAGCGGCGCAGCTTTGGGTGCAGTCGGTGGTGTTGGTACAGTTAAAGGCGACATCTATGATGCCATCACGCAGGAACTTAAGCAGAACACCGACTTGTCAGACGAGGACATTGCTGCTCGCGCACAAGTTGCACAAGCCTATAACGGCAAGAACTTAGATCAAATTGTTGTGGGTGCGCTTCTCGGTGGTCTTGCCGGTTCAACTGGTCTTGAGAGAGGTGCAGTAAAACTTATCTCCTCAAAGATCCTCAAGCGCGTCTCCGAAAAAGAATCTTTCAAGAAACTGGCTGAAGCCACTGCGGAGCAGATGGCAAAGACCGGTGCGAAGGAAGGCTACGTTGAGATGGGCGGCGCAGGCCTTCGCAAACGCCTGTTGAAAGGCGCTGCGATAGAAGCAATTCCGGAAGCCCTGCAAGAGGGACAGGAACAACTTGCCCAGAACGTCGCTCTTCAAAGAGAGGGCGTCAATGTCCCAACATCCTCTGGCGTTGCTCAGTCGGCAATTCTTGGCGGCACACTTGGTGCGATTATAGGTGGCCCGTTTGAGGCTGCATTTGGGCAACGTCCTACTCGTGTTCGGATCGGAACTGACGGAAAGCCGTTGACACCTGACACACCGGTTATTCCTCCGCCTCCGGCTGGCGACACTGAAGCTGCACCGGAAACAGAAGCTACTCCTTCTGACGAGGCTCCGCCTACCAAGCCTGCGAAACCCGCAAGTCCGTATCTTGAGGGAGATCCCCTTGACGGGCCGCATACACAGCTGCCGGTTTTCTCCCTTCCTCAAAATCTTTCCGGGGCCAAGCCCAAGCCAATTAACTTTGGAGGAGGCTCATACACCCCGTTGTTTTTTAACGACGTAGACAAGGCGCTGTATTTCGTATCTCAGTCAGAAAAAAGCAGCCGTGATGTTGAGTATCGCGACTTCTTGCGTAAAGTGGGGTTTGACGACGCTCTCATTGACCCGATTGCTGGAGCTGTACGTCAGCACATAAGAAATCTTGCCGCTGTCAATTATAGCAAAGGAGAGATGTCGGGTGTTATTCCTGTAGATTTCTCCCGCAGAGGTCCCAAGTACCCCGAGATTGTCAGCGGCGCTACCATTCCAGAGGGTGCTGCACCGAAAGCACCTGCTGCACCGAAAGCACCTGCTGCACCGAAAGCACCTGCTGCACCGAAAGCACCTGCTGCACCGAAAGCACCGGCACTCACCGTACCTGCCCCGACTCCACCTGTTCAGGCACCCCCTGTCCAGACGCCTCCGGCTATCCCAACGCCTCCGCGTCCTATTGCACCTACAACGATCACCTTTAAAGGTACTACAGAGCGGGCGCTTGAGAACATGCTTCCGGGATCAGCGGATATTATTCGTCAAATTCAACGTGACCTTTTCCCGGGGTCAAATCTTACGGTTTCCACAAACAATCAGATGGGATCTCTTGGTCGCACAGTAGGCGCGGGCGATCAAAGAACACAGATTGTTGGCGGCGTAAAAAAGGGTAAAAAAATTTACGGCGGCAAAGAAGTTTCCGGCTCGGCGATTGAACTTAATTTTACGGCATCGGCGAAATATGGGCAGACCCCTAAGGTTGCTTTTCTGCACACTCTTTTCCACGAGTTGGCTCATCTTACTGAAGACTATTGGATTAAAACGTCTGACCAAAAAACTCGCGATGAGATCTTTCAGCAGTATTTGAAAGAAAAGAACGCCTCTGCTTTTGAGAGATTCACGTTTGTTCGAGAGATGGGTTATTCTGGAAGAATAAAACAACCTGCGGCCAAGCAGTCAATTATCAAAACAGCAGGTATTACCGAAGAACAGTTCAATCGTTTCATGAGTTCTTCGGCAAAAACTGTCCCATCAGATATTGCAACAAGCATGTCTGCTAAAGGATCCGAATCTCCTGCCGGAAAGTATTATCAGGACTTTTCTGAGTGGGTTGCCGAGAAGGGTGCTCGCTGGCTTGCGAAGGAATTGGAAGGCCGCACGCCTAAGACCGTCATGGAAAAATTTCAAAGTGACGTGCTTAAGTCGATGCGTGATATCTTTTCTTACATTTCTAATCTTTTGGGCATCACACCCACAGAAGGTGCTTTTGAAAAGCTTCTGACCGAAGTGTACGGTGTTGAAACAAAAGTTCCAGATAAAGGTCAGATTCGCCAGCGTAGAGTTATTACTCCTTCGGCAACGCCAAACATTATTTCGGCGCAGGCACAGCCGTCTCAAGAAGGTACTCAAGTTGTTTCCAAGGAAGCTAAAATTCCTCCGACAACTACAGCAACGCCTCCTACACTGAGTGAGTTTGCCACTTTTGTTACAGGCCCTACAAACGATAGTTCTTGGTTTGCAAAAACTCTTGCCGAAATTACCGGGGCAGAAAAAATTGTCGTCAATGGCAAGGTTACATACGAACCCATGTTCAAAGCCTTGCTTAGAAACACTGTTGCTGCAAATCTTCCATTCTTGGAAAGACCTGAGTTCCGTCAGGTTGGTAGGCTTTTAGAGAGTGTGCAGAACATGCAAGGTCGCTTAGTCGGCATGATTAAGTTTGGCGCTCTTGCATACGACCCTGCAACCAACGAGTTTAAGTTTGACTCTACAACGGGTGGTCTTCAGGAACTCTTTGAGGAAGCGGGAGTTGCACGGCAAGGTGAGATTCAAGCATTAACAGTTGCTATGCGCGAATATGATTTGCGTAAAGCTAATCGTAGTGGTCTCGGGTTTGAGAACGAAAAAACAGGTCGTCCGTTCACGATGGGCGAACTTAAATCTATTATCGACAATGCCGACCCGGAACTTAAGAAGATTGCTGAGAAGTACCGTTACTTCAACAGCAAGATGATCAAGTTTGCTTTGGACACGGGCATCATCACCAAAGAGCAATCCGAGGCGTTTCTTTCGATGATGTATACCCCATTCTATCGTAAGCAAGAAGAGGGTCTTCAAAAGGACGGCAACCTTATCCTGTCTCCAGAAGTTGATGGGGCAATCAAAGATCCTCAATCAATCAAAGACTTTAGTCCAAAGCTGAAGAACGGCAAAATAAAACTTGACCCTGACTTTTACGCTAATGTTTTAAGAAACTACAGCGCCATTGTAACAATGGGACTGAAGAATGTTGCCTATAGCAAGGTTGCCAAGGTAGGTGCGGAATATGTTGCAAAGACAAAGGATAGGTCTCTGGTGGAACCTGTCGGTAAGGGCGGTGGTGAAGGTGTCATTACATACCGCGTTGCCGGTGGAGAAAAGCATTTCCGTGTAAATGACGTTCCAATGTTTCAAGCATTAGCTTCATTGTCGCCTAAACAGCTTCAAGGGTGGATGAAATTCTTTACGCGTTTGACCGAATTGTTACGACTCGGTGTTACAAGTATGCCCGCGTTTCAGATTGCCAATATGTATCGTGGTCTTATTGACACATATATTAAAACAGGGATGCCGTTTTTTGAGTTGGCTACAGAAACATTTAAACTTATGGGTAGTGGATTTAACCAAACTCTTAGACAAGGTTTTCTTGATAATCCATCGTATAGGGCAATTATTGCTCAGCAAGGTTTTGGTGGGTACAACATTGGTTCTCGGTCAAAAGATCAGGCCGAGTACATGCTCCGTCAATACGCTTTGAAAGCAGGTACGCCTACGTACAAGCAACGTGCGATGGCTATTATTGACATGCTCGAAGAGATTGGCGAGCTTTCTGAAATGGCTCCCCGTATCGCGTATTACAACTGGCTTACAAAATCTAAAGACAAGGGCGGCAGCGGAATGGCTCCTGCTGATGCTGCGTATGAAGCGGTTAACCTTGTGAACTTCAGCCGCAGTGGTACTGGACGCGGTGTGTTTGGGAGTGCTATCGCATTTCTTATTCCCTTGGTACCGTTTTTAAATGCGCGTGTTCAAGGTCTCTATCGTTTGATTGAACCCAACACTGCAGGTGGTGCGAATAAAGATGTTGTTGCAAAGTTTGGTGGTGCCGTTGGTATAACCAACGCAATCGTTGCTCGTGGCGCATTGCTCCTGATGTTTGAGTTGGCACTTCAGGCCATGTACGGCGACGACGAGTGGTATGATAAGTTGTCTGTTCAAGATAAGGTTTCAAACAACTACGTAAAAGTTGGTGACACCATTATTGCATTGCCTCGTCCATTCGAACTTGGTTCCTTGTTCGGTGCTGTGCCGTCGCTTGTAATTGATGCGGCACGCAAGAAGGAGTCAGAGGAACTTGTGGAAGGTCTGACTCACATTCTCAGCACTACGTTTTCGTTCAACGCTATACCTCAGGCTGTCAAACCTCTCGTCGATGTCTACTACGCCAACAGAGAATCTTTTACCGGCCAGCAGATTGAAAATATCTCGGAACAAAAGCGCCCCGAGAACGAGCGTGTGGATGAATACACCTCAGAAGTTGCAAAACTTGTTGCTAAAGGCGTGCCGTACTTGTCACCAAAGCAAGCGGACGCTTTGCTGCGCGGGTATCTTGGTACATTTGCAACGGTAATGACAGGAACTATCGATGGTTTATTATCTGGTGGTGGGACGCGACCCGAAGGTTACTTTGGAGATCCTACGTCTTTCCAAGGTATGTTAGCAAACGTAGCCGGATTAAATCGATTTTTTAAAACAGAACGCTCAATACGTAATGACTATGTTAGTAAATTCTACGAGGTTAAGCGCACAGTAGAGCAGATTACAAACTCTATGAGGGACGCTGCTGAGGCTAAAGATTTTGAGCTAGTTAAAGAAAAAATCGCAGATAACCCAAGGGCTGCTGCGCTTGGTAAAGTACTAAACTCCGTTGAACGTGATATCAATGAGATCAACAAGAAGATGAGATCTATTCGTAATAATCCAAATCTTCCCGCTGAGAAAAAAACAGAGTATTTAAACACCCTTCGAGATCGAAAGGCTACATTGTCTGAACGGGCCTATAAAGTGGCGAAAGAAGTTGGGTATAACTAATGCGCGATAACTACAGTACTTGCCTTGCTCACGTCCTCAAACACGAGGGGGGTTTTGTAAATCATCCATCTGACCCGGGCGGGGCAACCAATAAAGGTGTGACTAAAAAAGTTTGGGAAGAGTGGGTCGGTCACCCAGTAACAATCGATGACATGAAAGCATTGACAATAGAAGATGTCCAACCGCTCTACAAAAAGAACTACTGGGACCGTGTCCGTGGAGATGATCTACCGGCAGGCGTGGACTATGCTGTGTTTGATGTTGCTGTTAATAGTGGTGTTGTGCGTGCCGCTAAGTTTCTTCAAACTGTTCTTGGACTTAATCAAGATGGCATCATTGGGCCAGTTACTCTTGCTGCCGTAGCCATTGCACCCCCACGCGACCTTGTAACAAACATCTGCGACAAACGTCTCGCGTTTATGCAGTCCCTTCCCACCTGGAGTACATTTGGGAAGGGCTGGCAACGTCGCGTTGATAACGTGGAGAAGACTGCGTTTGAGATGGCAACTTAGATTAGCCACTCTTTGTAACCTTCTTTCAAAACCGTCGAAGCAATATCAATCTTGTCACGCAGAGCAGACAAGATCTTTTCGTCTACTGTTCCTTCGGTTACGATGTCGATGTATGTGACATTGTTCTTCTGACCAATACGATGTGCGCGATCTTCGGACTGAAGTCTGACTTCTAAGTCATAACTATTGCTGTAATATATGACAGTTTCAGCCTCAGTTAGCGTCAGACCATAGCCGCCGGTGCGAGGTTGACCGACAAAGAACCGCACTGAATTATTGGGGTCTTGGAAGTCCTCTACGATTTGCTGTCTGTCCTCTGCCTTTGTATCCCCGTAATACATTCTAACGATGCCTTCCCCGTAAGCCTTCTGCAACGCTTCAGCGATGACTTGAATGTCGTGGGTATATGTTGCCCAGATAATCACTTTGCCATCGACCTCTTCCAATACTTCAAGCAATTCGTTAAGCTTGTTGGATGGGATCTGCTCGATCCTGCCATCGTCAGTCTTAATGAATCCGGAGCAAACCTGTTGCAAACGAAGGATCTGAGTAAGTGCATTTGCCGCCGTAACAACCCCCTTCTCGAAGACGGCAAGTGCGATTGTTTTGAGCTGGTCGTAGACCCGCCGTTGCTCGGGCGTGAGTTCGACGAGGCGCTTGATGTAGATCTTTTCAGGCAGGTCGAGGCAGTCCTTCTTAAGGACACGATAGCTAAACCGATCAAGATTGGACGTGAGTTCTTCAAGGTTTTGATAACCGACGACCTGATTGAAAGAATGAGTACCGACGGAGCGTCTCCACATCTTGCAATACCGAGCTTGGAAAGTGAAGAATGATCCGTATCCAAGAAGATCAGGATTAAGAAAGTCGCACTGTGAATACAGGTCCATCGGTGTCTTAGTAATCGGAGAGCCCGTTGCAATCCTGCGGTACTTGGCAAAACCACCAACTGTCACAATATTCTTTGTACGCTTGGCACTGCGATTCTTAATCATCGTGCTCTCGTCAACTGCCATGAACACTTTACGCTTGCGAAGAAATTGCTTGGCAAACTCCACGCCCTTGGCAGTAGAGAAAGCTTCGACGTTCATAATCAAAACTTTAAGATTGTCGTCATCCTTCAGAGCAAGCTGAAGATGCTCAAGCCTTTTCTTGGTGTGGTTAGGAGACCATACTACAATGTCTGCAACGATGTGCTCGGGCAGATGTTCAGGAACCTCTTTCCTCTGCCAATTCTTGTAGACACCTTTTGGTGCTACAACAAGAACGCCATCGATCTCTCCGTTATCATATAACATGGAGAAGTTATCGATTAGGATTTTTGATTTACCTGTACCCATCTCGCAAAACAAAGCGTACTCATCTTTGTCCCAGCATTTTTTAAGTGCCGTAAGCTGATGTGCATACGGCTGATGTTTAAATTTATACCTCATGTGATGCCCTTTCTGTGGCTATCGTTACTCAGCTTCGTACCAACCTTCTTTGAGTGATCCCCAGTTAGGACCACACTCCATGTCAACAACACTAGGTACATAGAGTCTTACACAAGACTCCATTATTTCACGCACTTTGTTTGCCGTATCTCTATCCGGAACAGACATTGCCAACTCGTCGTGAATTTGGACGAGAGGCAACAAGCCTTCCTTGTGTAACTCAACCATTGCCATCTTGGTCTGATCGGCGGCAGACCCTTGAATCAAACGGTTCAGTGCCTTATAGGCAAAGGCCACCTTGATGTTGTTGGGCCCATATGTCTGCTCAGCTTTCTCGCGGTCGTATGGTGTACGCACAGGCTCATCCCGTGATACGGATACAGGTTCCCACATTGGGAACCGACACCGGCGATGGAGCAAGGTGCGGATCAGATAGGGTGAACGGCTTGCCCTGCCCGAGCATTTATCGGCAAGCTCTTTAAGGAACGGGATATTCCGGTGATACTTACGGGACAGACTTTTGGCCTCGTCAAGATCCACACCAAGCTGATGCGATAGCTTGTTGATTCCCATACCATAGATTAAGCCCAAGCCGATTGTCTTTGCTTCCTTGCGCGTTACACCCATAAGATCAGCCGCAAGCTGATGAAAGTCAGTGCGAGGATCGTCCAAGAACGCGTTAACAAACTCGTCTGACCCGTACAAATCTAAAGATTTTGCGTAGTGAACGACAAGACGTGGCTCCTGCGAAGCGTAGTCAAACGAGCCCCATGTCTCACCCTGCTCGGGGAGAAACAACGACCGGATCAACGAGGAGATGTTCTGATCGCGGGACGGAATCTGCTGAAGGTTGGGGTTCGAATAACTGAACCGACCCGTTACCGTGCCGCCGTCATCACTGCGAAGTTGATGCATTTCAGGGTGCAAGCGACCATTGTTTTGATGGCGCAAGATTGTTTCAATGAATGTCGAATGCGCCTTGTTCAGCTCACGGGCCTTGACCACGGACTGTGCGAAAGGATGTGCGTGATTCTTGAGAAAGTCTTTTGTAAAGCTTGGCTGTCCTTTTGGGGTGCGGTTGTAGTCAAGCCCCAGCTTGTCAAAGCCCTTTGCCACAGAGGCTGCCGCCCAAATGTCTACATCAATTCCGTACTCTTTCTTTACAGAAGCAATGATCTCACACTCTTTTGCAACGAGATCTTTACCGGCACTCTCAGTCTTCTCCAGATCAATCCTGACACCTCTGGTCCGCATATCGATGGCAATACGCAAGATCTGAGATTCAACTTCAAAGATCTGTTCAAGGCCATCATTTTGGATCATGCCCCTGAAATGGTACCACAGTCGGAGTGTCAGCGCCGCGTCCTGCTCTGCGTACTTACCGACGTACATTGCAGGGAGCAGGTGAAGCTCTGCTTTGGGGTCAAGACCAAACTCCTTCGCCGCATCGCGGAGCATCCGTTCGTCTTTGACTTCAAACAGGTAGTCCTTGCCCAAACTATTTAGCGCATAACTAAAACGATTTTCGTCCAATAATGGGGCGGCTACCATCGTATCGATGATTGTTCCCTTTACTTCAATGCCCTCTGCCCTTAGCCAACCCACGTCATACTGTGCGTTGTGAAAGATGTAGTGCGCCTCTGGATTCGAACAAAGATCTTTCACATACTCAAAAACCATGCTCGGCGGTAGATTTGCTCCTTTACCGTGGCGGATCGGCAGGTAAACAGACAGGCCTTCGACGGCAATTGCTACGCCAACGACATACCCGTCCTTGGTCGGCCACCCACTGCCCTTTGTCTTTAGATTAGGATCATATGTTTCAAGGTCGATACAAAATTCTTTTGCCCCGCGTAGATCCGGAATCTCTGTCGGCATCACCCACTCTGTCTCTGGTGGTTTCACGAAGAACATTGACATCATTAGACACTTTCAAAAACTGATTGCAATCACAGATCGGCCACTTCTTGGACAACTGGTCCATCGTGATCTGCAACTTGACCTTACCGCACTCACAAACTGCAACGACTTCCATCAGGCCGACCCAACCACGTCTGCCATAGCCAAGTGTGTTACATCAAACACTTCACCACACGTTGTTAGATAGATCTCTTTAGGCACTTCCAAGATAACCGCAATCTGTGCGGCCTCTTTGATCATGACCAATGCACAATCAAACATAACCTCAGAAGAACCGTGCTCTTCGGTAGCGTAACAATCATTGATTTGCGCGATCATATTTTTAATTACCGCCGTATACACAGATTGAATACGATCTGAATGAGTCTCTTTTTCAATCATATTCTAAACCCCTGTGTATTCATCGGATGGATCAAGTGAAGCTGTTCTTTTGCTCGTGTAAGACCAACATAGAACACGCGCTTCTCATCGTCCATAAGATGTGGGTTATAACGAAGCCGTCTTTCATTTGGGTAATTAAAATCCGTAAGCAACAAGACATTGTCTGCCTCTGCACCCTTAGCCCCGTGAATCGTAGAGATGTGAATGCGTGGCTTACTGCCGACGTTCTCACCCTTTCTTTCGCACGCCTCAAGATACACCCGGGTCTCTTCAGGGATACGCTTCAGGCCAATGCTCCAAGGGTCTTGATGTTTTAACCCGAAATCTTGCACAAGATCTTGGATTTTATACGGACGTTCTTCATCGGCGTCGGGCATTGTCTTGAAGCCGTGTGCCACCTGATCTTTTTCCATGAACTTGTATGCAAGGCGAACTTCTTCAAGGGTTGCTTCGCCACCGTCGCGCAGACGTTCCCAGATCTCAATCGCAGATGTGACGTCGTTTTTGTCGGATTTACCAAGACGTGTTGTGTACAGGTGGCCCTTTGCTTTTACCTCTGCTTCAAGATCACGGACCATATTCTTTGTGCGCCCCAGCAGAAGCCACGACCCTTCAGAAAGATCAACACTCATGCTGTCCGAGTGCCACTGCACAATGCCACGCTCAGGGCGGGGCTCAAAAACTTTGGGTCGGCGTGAATTGATACGATTGATCAGGTTTTGCGAGATCTCATGATGACTACTTGGGATGCGGTAACTTCGATCTAAAACTGTCACGTCACCATCAAGGCGGATAAAGTAGTCAACGTCTGCCCCCGCCCACCTGTAGATGGCCTGATCGTCATCACCTGCAATGTATGTTTCATCGGCGCACCGCTCAATGAGATGTGCCATCTGCCATTGTAGCGGCGACAGATCTTGCGCCTCGTCAATAAATGCAACGTCAAGTCTGGGTGCCAGCTCTTGTGCAACAAATTGCTCAAGTAGATCCGTGTAATCATAAAGGTAATGTTTCTTTTTATATTCATTTATGCATCGGTTGACCCACTCAAGTTCTGACCAATTTACATGAAGTGATACCTCAGAACGATTGTACAACTCGCGCAGTGGCACTTGACAAGTACGAGCCATGTTAATTGTCTGAAGAAATTTGTCTCCATACCCAAAGTCAATAAACGGGCCGTCCTCTATCTCAAGGCTCTGATTAAACTTCGGGATTTTCAACCACTTGCTGATGTCGTTGTAGTGCTCATACTGCATAAGGTTCTTGGACGAGATGCCAAGCTGACGAAACGCCAGACTGTGTAATGTCTTAAAGAACGGAAAGGCGTTAGTCTCAAGTTTAAACCTAGCCTTTGCACGAGTGATTGCTTCGTGCGCCGCACGACGTGTAAAAGCGAAGTAACCAATGCGATCTGGGGGCACGCCTTTGGCGAGGTAGTACTCAACAAGTGAGAGAAGCTTCGTTGTTTTGCCCGTGCCCGGGGGGCCAAGAATAATCTTCATTAGAGCACCTGATCCTCTTTAAATTGTGGAATCTCCCGCTTATTAACAATCATGTTGTTGATAAAGTGTTTTTCAGGAAGGCTCCACACATGGACCCCCTTGCCTCGTACATTCCAGAATGTCTTGGTTGCACCATCAACCTCTTTCAACACAAGACCAATCTTGTTTGACGTGTATTGTGTAAAGCCGTTAACGGTCAGATGCTTTTTAAGATCCTTGATCTGAAAGAAGATCTTCCCTTCCATCCATACCGTAATACCCTGCAAGATTTCCTGTCGCTCATTGCCACGCGCACGGTCACAGCAGAACGCCGTTAACAAATCTTCAAACTCACCTTTAGTTGTGGTGTCTGGTGGTACTTCAACAACAGTTGCGCCGGAGAGCAGAGCGGCAACCTTGCGTTGCCATGTAGGAGCGCTGACCATCGGTGGAAACTGATTGATTTGTGAGATGCAAGCTTTTTGAAACATCGTCTGAGAGTGGAGCGAATCTGTGCTAAGCTCCAACCTTTGTCCATTGACAGTCAAGATCCAGATCGGTGGATCGCCATCAATCTTTGTAAGAGAACTAATATCAACTCCTGCATTGCCTTCCCCAATGCCAAACTTACGCGTGACACACACGTCTTTGTTGCAGAAAGATGCGATAGGTTGATCGCCGCACTTGTAAAAGTAATCTTTCTTTTTAAGTTGCTTGATGACTGTCTCAACCTCTTTGATCTCAAGAGGTGGCACAACCATAGCCGTATTCATTTTCTTAACTCGTTCTTCCCAGTCATCTGGACTTGAAAGTCTTGCGTAGACCCCAAGGTTAAATAACGCATTGTTCCTGCTACCTTCCCCGAAACCTTGCGACGCTAAATGTTGGAGACAAGGTGGTCCTTCAGGCAACGTCTCTTCATGCTTCTCGTCCCTTGTCTTAATTGAAAAAAATTCATCGGCTGTCATCACACAAGACTTTGCAAAGTCTACAAATTCTTGTGCGCTTAGACCTGTGCCGTCATTGTTGAAACCAAAGCGCGTGCTTCGACCACTGGCAAAGTAGGGCATGTTCAAAAAGTTGCCCGTGTCGCCACGATCTTTGAGGATCGTCGCCTGCTTCGGGAATATCTCGCAGTTACCGTAACCGAGTAATGCGGCTATAGCCCCGCATTTTAACATCGCATCACCGGCAGGGATCGACTCGCTCAGAAAAAAGTAAAGGTGTCCCCCTCCAGACTTTGATCGGCAAAGCACAGCCTTGACGTGTAAAGACTTAAGCTTTCTCGCGAGGGAGGCGTGATCGAGACTGTATACATCAACGTCGATGGCGCACCACCGGACACTATTCTCACTCGTGATTGGGATGATCCCAAGGCCAATCTTGCCATTGAGATGACTTTTCCAATGATCAACAGTCGTTGCTTCACGAATAACGCGGGCAGTCCCCTGACGTTTGCCATCTGTCACTCTTTCTGCATTGATCTCAAATGTTCCATGAGCAATGTCGCTACCTTGGAACAGATCAAAAAATTCTTGTGCTAAATCCACGGCTCATCCCCCGAGGAGGACACGGCCCGTAGGCCGTGCCTCTGACCACAAATTAAAGAACTTCGTCTTCTTTTGCGGTGGAAATTGAGCGAATAGTTTGTTCTGCCTCGTCTTCCTGAGGACGCACCTTCACGTCACCATCACGCACGGCAAGCCTGAAGTCATCGGCTAACTGGAAAGTTTCAACATCAACCGTACCTTCCTTTGTGATGTCCCAACCGTACCACGACCCCTTATCATTCTGCTGTTGGGTAGTACGCATTCTGTACATGTAGGTGAATATCGGGAGAGTAAACAATCCCTTTGAACCACGAGCAGTCTGAGCCTGCAATACGGTGTTCCATTTTTTCGCCCGCTGTACCTGCGAGGACGACATGGCAACCATGCAACGCTGTGGACCGTCTGAAGTAATCAAAAGCACAAAGTATTGATATGTGTTTACCAACATGTTGCCGTTCGGAAGAACATCATTGCCGCGATCACTACGATATGCTGTCTTTACGACAGGATCTTCTGGATGATAGCTAGCAACGTAGCCACCACCCTTCTCACGAGGCCTCCATTCGACATAACGATGCGAGACATAGCACGGCACAACAATTACGCCTTCGTCACCCTTGAACACACGATTCTCTACCGTGTGATAGATGTCTCCTGCTTCTGCACCTTGCACGTATGCACCATCACGCTTATTCACTTGCGGTGAAAGCTGTGCGAGAATGCGAAGAAAGGGGATCGACATGTCCTCCGCCTTCATTTCTTGCATACCGGCACCGGCATACTGCTCTAAATCAATTTCCCCAATGAACGCGAGGGGTGAGGTCTTTTCGACCTTCGCTACTGTATTCTTAGTCATCACTTCTTTCCTTTCCGAACACGGGCCTTTTGCCCTACGTACACGCCAAACAAATCACTTGGAATAGCAGATCCTTTTTCGATCTGCTCCTTTGCAAAAGCCTTGAGTGTCATGGGTTCAACCCACTGCTTCTGCGATACATCCATCCCCTGCTGTTCGAGATTGTTGAGCAGAGCTTGTGCTTCGTCATCGCGGCCCCGACCAAAAGAGGCCGAGACTGTATTCTTAACGATGTCACCAAAGCCATTGTCACGAAGCCAATTAAAAGCTTCAACGATACGATCCTTTGGAATAGACGCACCATAGAACGAATCGACAGTAACAACGCTACCATCTTCCATCTGCAAGGATTTGAGGCCATGCTCAAACAACGCTGACGGCAGCTCTTCTTCTTGCACGCAACGAAGATCTTCCTTCGCGCGTGAAAGTTCCTCTTCAATATCAGTGACACGCTTTTCGAGTGCCATCTGTTTCTTGACTAAGGAAGAAACCCGTGAGAGTCCTTCCTCTTCAATCTTCTCGACTTCGGCAGCCGCCGCCTCAAGAACTGACAGATCCACTTTCTTTCTCCTTTCCAAAGAGATTGACCTGTATTGGATAGTATATCTGATCCAACCTATCCCACTTCAACACTTGGAACTTTCCATTGTTTGAAGTAGCCGCAATGGCACAAGCGATGCCAATGCAAACTGGATCACCGGATAGGACTAAATAGTCCTTATCAGTAAACTTAGACAGCTTCCTTAACATACGCCGTACTGTTGGCGCGGCAGACAAAGCTATCTGATCCTTTGCAGGAATCAGAACATCTAGCTCACCGAAACTTAAAGCATCAGAGAGATCTCTTCCCCTGACTTCTTGCGTAATATAAACCGTCACGGCTTTCTTCTCCGTATGGGTTGAAGACGGTAAGGTGTCCTCTGCCCTTTGTCAACTGACCTATTCAGGACCCATTGAAAAGTTGTGGATAGTTTCTTCGTATCACATTTTTCTCGCCCCAATTTTCAAGACCGTGACTTAACATAAGTTCCTCTACTTCTTTGAGAGAAGTTTTACCAAAGTTACGCTGACGTAAAAGTTCCTCTTTTCTAATTACATACACATCACCTAAAGTTTTAAGCCTCAGGTCTCTGAAAGCATTATAAGTTCGCATACTGATATCAAGGTCTTTTATTGGCTTCTCAAATGCGATGCCTTTTTCCCCAAGAGAAAGCATGTATTTTCTTTTCAAAACTATGAAGTCGTTTGTTATCTCATCAAGAATAGTCTTCAGGTGTTTTATAGTAATCTTTTGAGCCTCAACCACTGAGACTTGGTCTTCATAAATTTTTATAGCTTTGTTGAGGATGTCCTTAGTAGTAGAATCAACAGAAGGAACCATATCGTCAAAGGGCTCCATTTGTTTTGGATCGTAGTACATCATATCTCTTTCCTTTCTAAAAATTTAAAAAGTAAACTCGCTACCTTCGCTGATTTATGTTACCTTGAAATGCTTTTCTATGTTCAACAAAGCAATATTGTATTTGATAAGCAGTTCACTTTCTTTGTTCTGAAGTTTTTTTAATTCCTTCTCATGTTCTATTTTACGAGAGACTACCCCGTAATAATTTGTCATTGCAGTCATAAACTCAGACATAATTTCATCAAGAGTTTTAGTTGTCTTTACAACACGTGCTCGCTTCGTTTTCATTTTTGCCTCAACAAGAGTTTTAGTTGTCTTTACAACACGTGCTCGCTTCGTTTTCATTTTTGCCTCAACAATCGTTTCTTTACACATAATAACATCAGGCACTTGGACCTCTTGTGTGTCGCCCAATCAAAATCATCACAATGCACAAGGCTACAACTGACTCACCGAGGATAAAAACTAACCACTCAGGGCTCATTTTTTAAACAACATCGGGAACAGTGGTGCTTTCTCCTCGTTGCCCTGTTCTTCGACAAAAGTAATGTCGCTAATAGTAGGGAGAACTGCTTCGGCTAAATTTTTTTGAACCGTGGCTAAGGACGTGTTTGAAAATTCTCTGCCAAGCTCGGCATATCCGGCAACATCTGTCCAATGATCACAATAGTTTTTATCCCCACCCAAAATACGACTGATTTTTACAGCGACAAGCTCTAGTGCTTCTCGTTGAGCAGTGTTTAACGCAGACCAGTTCTTTGAGGAACTCATGGCGCTTTTCAGTTGCTGACTGAGAGCCGCATTATCGGCAAAATTACCGTGAGTCTTTCCACGCTCCCTAAGAATTCTTTGTGTGTCGGACATCTATATTCCCTCCTCTGATTCTTTTAAGACCGTGCATCACCGACGTGTGATCCACGTTACACAGCTTTGCAATTTCTAAAAGCGACAGGCCCTCTTTACGTAGTGCGTCAAAGACTTTCCATCGTATCGCTGTCTTAAACACACACCGTTCCTTGTCAAACAGTGTCTTCCAACCAATCGCGTATTCCTCAAGCACGACCACCGTCACAAGCTTCAGGCGGTTCGATACGGTCGGCATACCTTCCAGGAGCTTGGTATAGAAGCTGATGCCACGCTCCTCTGCTTCGATGCGAAGTATTCTCGCGTCACTTATCATGTCGCGATAGTTCTTACCGTTCGAACCGTAACGCGCCCACCGCTCGATCTTTGGAAGCTCTTTAATCTGCTTTGGCTCAAGCACAACGGCAGGTGCGGGTTGTTCTTTGACCTCTGTCTTTTGAACCACAGCAGGCTTCGCCGGCGAACGAAACTTATTGCGTATCGTTTTGTAATTATTGATGTAGGATACGGTCATTTAAATTAACTTTCATTTTCTTCAAGGCCTTGGCTTTTTTCGCCTTGGCTTTTTTCGACTTGGCAATTCTGGATGAAATCCAATCCTCAATGTCTTGCTCGACCCATCCAATAGACCGCATTGTAAGATTAATTGAAGCGGGAAACTTGTTTTCCGCCATCAAAACGTAAATCATGCTTCGCGACAACCCACACCGTGCCATTACTTCTTTAACCCTTAATATTTTAAAAGACATTTCTCATTTTCCTTTCTTGACTTTCTTGACTTTCTTGCCGTTCATAATGTCCTTCAATTCCTTCACCTGATCAGGCGGCATCCCGTATCCCCACCCGTAAATATTCTCAATAACAAAGCCAAAGTTTTTGAAAGCTTTACGCAACCGCCAGACCACAATCTTTGAGTAGCTTTGATCGTGCTCTTCTTTGCGCCCGTACACCTCAGCAATTTTTTGTAGCGCATCATTCGACACGCGGCCTGTGTCCAAGAAAAGCCTTAACGCCGCCGCCAGTTGTTGTGTTAGCCCGAAGTAATCCCGCAACCGTATCGAGAATTGGTCCACAGAGAACAAACTTCGATAATGATCAAGCTCCTCTTCATATGACTTGATGAGGCGTTTCATTTCTTCAGTCATTTGCTTTGCCTTCATTGTACACTGAGTAAATCTTATGCACGACATCGTGCATCTCGTCTTCCGTCAGACCTGTCGTGCAAGACGACAAAATCGCAAAGTTCACGAGGGTCTGGAGGCCAGTAGTAATCGCAGACTCCCTCTCCTTATCGGTCGTCGCCTCATCCAGATAGCCGTTCATAAGACTGGCAAGCTTATCAAGAAGCTTTCTTGGATTACTTTGGTCACCTGTCATTGGTCACCTGTCATCAGGCCAGAGAGACGCTTCGAGTCAGCAACTTCCTTCAAGATAAATTCGCGAGTGCGGGAAGGCATCGCAGGATCAGACAGAGCACGCTCCATCTCTGCGCGATACCCATCCAAAACGATACTGAGAAAAGCCTTGTCCGCTGAGGTCAGGCACAGTGCACTGACCTCAAGACTACGAGACACAAGAAAATTTGCGTTTTGATATTTGTCCATATTCCCCTTCTTTCTCTAATTTTTAATTATGCGTTCTTGTAAATTAAACCACGAATCAGTATCTACTTTTTGTTGATCCCTGTCAACTGTAAGTTCAGTCTCGCCACCTTTCTCAGGTCGTCGAGCTGACGTTGCAACCGGCTAAGTTCTTCCGTCGAGTCAATCGCATTGATGTTAAGATCGACCGTTGTTTCATCGACCTTGTCCACTGACAAGATAGCATGACGATCACCGTCATCCCAGACATAGACTGTTGCGTGCGACGGCAGGTTCTTCAAGGCATCGATTAATCGCTGTATGGTATACGACGGCATTAGATCTGTCCTTTCTCGGTCAGGTCATAAATTGGTTCTACGATTTTTCTCGCGGCTTCGTTGTTCGAGTAGTCAGCAATCACGTCGTAGCCGTCATTGCCATAGACGCACCAGACCCACCCAACCCCTTTCCACGGGCGTTCTTCGGTCTGGACGAACAAATGGAGGTACTCCTCGTCCGTCTGCATGATGTTGGCCTTGGCTTCCTCTGCAGTGGCGCAGGCGATCTCTTCCTCCGGCTCCCCGCCATTGTCGATTCGGATCTTGAAACCCATCTCAAAGGCCGCGTCGATGACCATCCCCACGATCTTGCGTTCGATAGCTTGGCGTTGTTCTACGTTCATTGGTCTTCTCCTTCTTCAATCGGGAGTTCCAAAATTATCAAATTGTCGTTGCAGTCATGGCAAAACGTGAAGTTTGTGAAATTGGCGATCTCCCACTGTTGGGTTTCGATATTCCAACGGCAGGAGGCGTCCCGACTTACGTGATCAGAGCCGCACTGTATGCAGATATATTTGATTTTCATTGCTCAGCTCCCGTGGTTTCGGTCCTCAGTCACACGATGTCCAACGGGAGCAGGCCACATAGAAGGAGTGATTGAGCTTTGTCGCCCGTCCTCTGCCATTGTAGCCCATCTGCCACGACTTGGTGTAGTCGTCAGCGTATTTCTTCGCGCTGTCCTCGTCCTCAAACGGTCCAACATAATAGTCGAGATGAGCCGAGGTTTTCTTCTCGTTCCAGACACCCAAGACGAGACCGTCTTTGGTGGTCATCTGGTAGTTTAAGTTTAAGTGCATTTCCATAGCGTGCTCCTTTCTGCGAGCTTACCAAGAGGATTGATATTCAAATGACCAGTTGTCGTTGAAGGAGGCAAGCACCTTCTCGATCTGGGTAATTGTTAGCTGAAGGTTATCCTTGTACCACTGCTCGTAGTCAGTTGACCCAAAGAAGAAGCCGTCTGTCGTGGGCAGTTTGTCCTCTGCTTCTGACGGGTCAGTGAGGACTTCTTTGCAGAGGTCAACGAGTGCCTCAAGCTGATCACGGGACACTTCATAGGGGCGGCAATCGTCTACTCCGTCCTGTACGTTGTCCACGAACCACTGGTGGATGTGGTTTGCCTTCCGCCAACAGGCGGCATCCGCGAATACTCCCCGAACACGAAAGCCCTCTGGCATATCTTCAAGCTTCGGTGGCTCTTCGTCATACCAAAAAGACCGCTTGGCACTTAAATACATATCGAGACCCATGTGATGTTCCTTTCTACGAACAAATCAACATAGGTTATCATAGTGATTGTGCACAAATTGTAAACTCCAGGAGTTGTGGTAAGAATGCATATCCGCTATGCGGTAGGTGCATGGGTGGTTGTACGGTGACCTCTGACCTTGGTCATTTGATATATTATACTATAAGAGTGATAGGATATATTGGCTAAGTCTTTGAATATATTGATATAGTCATATATTGGACTTTTAGAGAAAATGCATTTTTCAAACCGAATCTGCGCGCGCGCCCCCAAATAGAAATTTTTAGGATTAGATATACTGGATTGGTACGATATATGACTATATCAATATATTCAAAGGCTTACACGATATATTCTATCAAAACTTTTGATAGGTTCAAATAGGTTCCCCCCGCGCGTGGAAACAAAGATCTTTTCTCTAGAAATAAAATTTCCTTTGAGTAGAATGCCTTACTGGGAAAATCAGAACAGAAAGAGAACACTGTGAAGGATCGTAAGCAGACCCACTATGTGAAGACTGTCGCCCCTCCCAAGACCGTGCTTACCAAGCTCGAGTCTGGGCTGACCCAGAAACAGGAGGACTTTTGCCGCAACTTTGTCTTTGGGTTTATGAACCAAACCGAAGCAGCAGAGAAGGCGGGCTATCAGGATCCTGCCGTCGTGGCCTCTCGCTTCATGAACGGGCGGGACAACCCCAAGATCATTGAACGCATCCGTCAACTTGAGAAAGATCTCGCAAAGCAACATGAGGTCACCTACGAGTCGCACATCAGCCAGCTCGCCCGCCTCCGTGACCTTGCCATCGAGCAGAAAGCCCTTGGCCCTGCCGTGGCGGCAGAGAAACAACGTGGCATGGCGGCAGGCCTCTACATCAGCCGCTCTGAAATTCTTGTTGGTAAGATCGATCAGATGTCCCGTGAGGAGGTGCTCGCCGAGCTTCAAAAGCTGCAAGAGCAATACCCTGCTTTGAAGCAGGCGATGCTCCCCCCGAAGGAGATAGACTTTGTTCCAAACCGAAAAACAAATGTATCAGTCTCTGCGCAAAGCGACACCGACGATTCACTGGACACGGATTGAGGCGTGGGCAGGCGTTGGTATTCCAGACGTTAACGGAGCCGCCTCCTTTGGTGAATTCTGGGTTGAGAACAAGGTAGAACACCGCAAGCTTTTGCAAGCGGCCTCTTTGTGGCGTCCTCCTCAAATTGCTTGGCAGACAAGAAGAAGTACTATACTACCGAACGTGTTTAACTTGGTCAGCCGTCCACGGGCAGAGGTCGTTGAAATTTTTTCATGTGTAAAACTACTAGATTTAGTGGTCAAAGGTCAGTCGACACCAGATCTAGTGCTCAGTGCGCCGGTAAAGTGGCAAATCCTGATAGATTTCATCAGCTCAGAGATGAATAAAATTCATGAGTCGCGCCGGTAAAGTCCGACTGCGCCGGTAAAGTTTCACGTGAAACAAAAAGACCCACGGGAGCGCAGGCGCTCAACCGTGGGCAGTTGGCAACGGACAGGGGAGGTTTGTCAACGTCGCGCCGGTAAAGTAGCACGCACGCCGGTAAAGTATCAATAAGCTAAGCAAAGAGTAACTACCCCTTAGTGGAGGGGGTAGGAGATGTTTCGGATGTCATCTGACCAACAAGCGCGGCATGACCCGCAGGCATTGCCTTGGTGACGGGCAGGGCAGACATGCCCGACCGGTTCACTGTTCTTGTGGACCGTGCTCGTCCATATGTATTTGTTGATTGGCTTGTCATCAATCATCGGGCTCGAGATCCGCACGACAAGATTGTCTGGGATCGAGCCGGTAAAGTCATTAATGATCTTTGTCTCGCGTGTCGGAAGCCAATGGCGGATCTGGGGCGTGGCGCGTGCGACGTCGCAGATTGCCTCTAGCATCTCAACCGATTGCAAGTCTCCACTATCGAACCACCGGTGGAAGGGTTCGCCGGTCTTTAGGAAAGCCCTGTTAATTTGGAAGCTCATATAAGCGATCCAGCGGGCAGGGTCCGCGCTTATCATGCGCGTGGCTTTGTCCAAGTTGCCGGTCCATCCGATGTCAACCGACGGCCATCTTTTTTGAGCTTTTAAGGCGTAGCATTCATAGCACACCGAACCCTTGAGCTGAGCTAGCTTGCCGCCTACGTTGCAATGTTTTGCGGACACGCCGAAAGTTGAGCCCGGCATCTTTGAGTTAGCCGTCGAAATTTTTCCTGCGCTTTGCGCTTCTTTTAACGTTGTCATGATGTTCCCTTTCTATGGAATTGACGCGCCAAGAATAACACAAGTCAAATGAAAGTCAACAAATAAAAACGGGCCCGCTTGTGGAGAAACGGGCCCGCGCCGGTAAAGTCTCAATGCGCCGGTAAAGTGCTAATTTTATTTGATGCCGCAGAGCTTCTTAAGCTCGGCCTTTATCGCCCGTGCTTTGTCTCCCTTCCAAGTCTGCGCGTTCGCCAGAAAGTAGAGAACAACGGATTTGCCGCTATCCTCATAATAGTTATCCTCGATGCTATCGAGAGACTGCATTGCGCTTAAGTATGGGACTGCGCCAAAGTATGGCTTTGTCCAGTCTGCGCGGATCTCGCGTGCGATAGTGGAAATTGAACGCATGATCTTTCTCCTTGGTTTGCGTTACTCTGATAATATAGAGGCAAGTCAAATAAAAGTCAACAAATAAAAGCCCCCCGCAAAAATAAATTCGCGGGGGGCGAGGCGTGTGGAGAAATCACGCCGGTAAAGTTTCAGTGCGCCGGTAAAGTCTCACGTGTGAGTATAACCATCGGTCTCAATCCCAATCCACATGCCTTTCCAAGGTAGCATAAGACAGTCAAACCCGCGCAATACTCTGCGACGGAATTGTAGGTAAGACGGGGCTTCACTTGTGTCTCGATTGTATATTCTGAGGATAGCTTGTTGCTGTGCTTTTGTAATCATGATGCGTCTCCGCGCCGGTAAAGTCCTAATAGGACATTGATTGATTAAAGGACAGAAAAGAGCGGGAGCTCGCGCCCCCGCTCTCGATTAGACTGCGAATTCTTCTTCGCTATTGTTGAGATAGCACATGCCTGTCTCAATTAAATCTCGCGCCGTGCGACCGTAAAAACCTTGTAGGCTCCAGACAATGCCTGTATCGATCAGATATTGCCAGGCCTCGATAATCTCGAACTCTTCTGCGTCTTCAATGCCTTCGATTATATTGATTGCTGTAAACGTGTCCATTGCACTTTCTCCTCTGCTTTGGGACAATATCAATGTATCAACTATAAAGAAAAAGTCAAGGGGAGATTTCTCTCCCCTTTCTTTTATGCAAGTTCTAAAATGATGAAAACCTGATAGGCGTCAATGACTGCGATTAGGTCTGACATTGTTAAGCCTTCCCGTGGCATATTTCTGAGACCTGAGCGGCATAGGCTTGAATTAAATCAATCTTTTCTTTTATCAGATCGCATTTTTGAACAAGGGAGGCATATTTCATTTTGCTATCGAGCAAGGCAATGCTGATATTGAAAGTTGCTTGAACGCTAGCGAGGATCAGTTGTTTTTCTGCGATGGTCATTGTGTATCTCCTTTGTGCAATAAGGCCGGATGTAAAAGGCCGGATGTAAACTTGCGGGTTCTGCCGGATCTATCCATCTTCACATGGATTGATTTACTCGTGATCCTTACGACTGTTCCGTATCGATCTCCCCTCATCCAACAGTCACAAGCGGGATGTGCCTGAACCCTCGATCCAATGCTTAAGATAAACATCTTCCCATTAGGGTCTCGTTCTGGTGTATATTGCGACGTTTCCATTTTCTTTCCTTTCTTGAAAGAGTGAGAGGGGAGAGATCCCCTCTCTTCTTTATTGGTTGACTGTGATCTCGAAGCTCGTGCTGCTCAAGACCTCTTGAGCTTCGTCTCGCGCCCACTCTCTTATGTCTTCTTCAGAGTGAAGCTCGTCGTTGAGTCTTTGCTCAAGCTCGTCTAGTCTTTCGCCGACGTCACCATCTATCTTGATGCTGACTGACTGCGAGCCCTTCTGTTCTAGATCTGTTATCTTCTGCTCTAGTCTATCGATAAGTTCTTTGTGAGCCTTAAGTTCTTTCGTAAGCTGTTCGACCAGTTCCTGAAAGCTGTTCGATAAGCGCGAGGCGCCACTAGAAAAGAGTGCAGTCGCGTTCACAATCGTGTTGTCGCTGTCCATAGTATTTCTCCACAATGTAAAACAGCCGTGCTAGATCACCATCGATCTAACACAAACAGACTAACACATAGTCAAAAGAAAGTCAACAATTATTTACGCATACCTGCTATGCGTCTGGTGCATACCTGTTGGCACGGGTCCCTATTGAAAATCCCGAGATCGAGCCCGACCGAACCATTGACCCCGACCCCCTATTCGACCCCTGCTCGCGCGCGCGCCTGACATATATACTGTTTTTCACGGAAAGTTATGTGGAAATAAAACTTTTGATATTGACCCCGGCCCCCTTTTTACAGTCTGTTTATAGGGTCCCCCGGCGGCTGGGGGGCATAATAAAAAGAGGACACCGTGACAAAGACCCATCCCCTTCGTGAAGCAGTAGCTGAACGTGCAGAACACTTTGATACGACAGCCGTCCTTATGGACGGTTTTGAGGATGCGATCATTGGCACAACCATGATCAATCATGAGCTTCGGGTAATATATTCTTATGATAAGATGATTGATGTGCTTGTAATAAGAGATCAGATGACAGAGGACGAAGCTTCCGAGTTTATCGAATACAACTGTCAGATGGCATTTGACGGCTGTCCTCTGATCATGGATGATATTCTCTAGTTCTTTGTGAGGTATGCATATGACCATGAAGTTTATGGGTCGGCATCAGCTTGTAGATCGCCTGTCTTATCAAGTTGGATCTCGGGAGAAAGCCGAGCAGATTTTAAAGAGTCGTGGTCATATGAATGACGACGGGACGTTGACTGCGGCGGGCGAGAGGCGCAATCGCATGACTGCTCAGGAGCGGGCTATAGATCGTGCAGCCACTGCCTCTGGGAGATCCAAGACGGAGTATCGTTATAATCCTCAGACGAACAGGGCTACTTTGAGGCACCGTTGAAATTAATAACTGAAGACCTTCGTTCTGTGCCTGATGAGGCGCTGAGAGAGTACGCGGCCCTTTCCCGACGAGACTGCGAGTTAATAACGTACGAGTCAGCGCAGAAAAACTTTCTTAATTTTGTGCGGTTTGTGTGGCCTAATTTTATACCGGGCCAGCATCACGAGGTTATTGCTAAGAAGTTTGAGGCCGTGGCTAACGGAACTTTGAAGAGAGTAATTATAAACTTACCTCCGCGTCATACGAAGTCGGAGTTTGCGAGCCATTTGTTTCCTGCGTGGATGATTGGGAGAAATCCGGATTTAAAAATTATGCAGGCGACACACACTGCGGACTTGTCTGTGAGGTTTGGCCGCAAGGTAAAAAACCTGATGGAATCGGAGGAGTACAAAAAAGTATTTACGACAAAGCTCCGGTCGGATTCCAAGGCGGCGTATCGATGGGAGACGGATGACGGCGGAGAGTATTATGCGGCGGGTGTGGGGGGATCTATTGCGGGGCGCGGTGCGGATTTGTTTATTGTTGATGATCCTCACTCCGAACAGGACGCTATGTCGTCGAATGCGCTGGAGAGTGCGTGGGAGTGGTACAGTTCGGGTCCAAGACAACGGCTACAGCCGGGGGGCACCATTATTTTGGTTATGACCCGTTGGAGTGATCAGGATTTGACTGCCCGGTTGCTACGTCAGTCGTCTATTGATGTGAAGGCGGACCAGTGGGATCTGATTGAGTTTCCGGCAATTTTGCCCAGTGGCAGTCCTTTATGGCCGGAGTATTGGAAGCTTGACGAGCTAGAGCAGGTCAAGGCCTCTATTCCTCTTACTCGATGGAATGCTCAGTATATGCAGTGCCCGACTTTGGATACTGCATCCATTATCAAGCGGGAGTGGTGGAAGCCCTGGAAGCGGGGAAATATCCCACCTTTACAATATGTAATGCAGAGCTATGACACGGCGTTCTTGAAGACACGAACAGCGGACTTTAGCGCAATTCAGACGTGGGGTGTCTTTTATCCTATGGAGGCAGGGCCGCCTAATGCAATTCTGCTTGATGCTAAAAGGGGTCGATGGGAGTTCCCGGATTTAAAAAAGATTGCCTTAGAAGAGTATAAGTATTGGGAACCAGAAACTGTCTTGATTGAGGCGAAGGCTTCCGGACATCCTTTAACACAAGAGCTTCGGACCTCGGGCATTCCGGTAGTGAATTTTACACCCAGTCGCGGGAATGATAAACATGTTCGCATGAACTCGGTAGCCCCTCTGTTCGAGTCAGGTTTGGTGTGGTATCCTGAGACGAGCTGGGCCGAAGAGGTCATTGAAGAGATGGCTGCATTTCCTTTTGGGGAGCATGACGATCATTGTGATGCTGCCACTCAAGCATTGATGCGGTTTCGGCAGGGAGGATTCTTGTCTCATCCTGAGGATCTTGTGATAGAGAGTGGGGCAAGGGCTGGCAAAAGGGTTTATTATTAATGGCTATTTCTCCGTTCAATAATGTTGCAAAGTTTGGTGACCCGGACAACATAGAGGACCTTCTTGAGAAAAAGATCTCGGAGGACCTTCTTGAGTCAGAGAGCGATTCTGACAATATTGAGGAACAAGAAAGTATAGACGTTGCCGAGACGGATCTTCCTTTTGGGGCAAATTTAGCCGAGGTTCTGGACAAGCAGATTCTTACAAAGATTGTTAAGGATCTTGATGATTTCATTACCGAGGACGACCGCAGCCGTGAAGAGTGGAAGAAGATTTACGAGCAGGGCATGGTTCTGCTGGGTCTTACTTACGAGGATCGCACGGAGCCGTTTGAGGGTTCAACGGGTGTAACTCATCCTATTTTGAACGAGGCTGTTGTTCAGTTCCAGGCACAATCCTACAAGGAGCTGTTGCCGGCGGGTGGTCCTGTGCGGACCCAGATCATCGGAAAGGTGACACCGGAGCGAGAAGCGCAGGCGGATCGCATTAAAACCTACATGAATTATCAAATTACGGATGTTATGGAGGAGTACGATCCTGATTTTGATCAGATGTTGTATTTTGTCGGGTATGGTGGATCGGCTTTTAAGAAGGTTTACTATGACGAATATCTTGGCCGGGCGACCAGTCCTTACATTTTGCCTAAGGATTTGATTGTTCCTTACGCTGCCCGTGATCTTTTGACTGCTGAACGGGTCACTCATGTGCTCAGTTATTCTCCAAATGAGCTTAAGAGGTTACAAGTAAACGGTTTTTATCTTGATATTGACCTTGGAAAGCCTTCTGCGGGGGACAGGGACGAGATACAGGACCGTGTAGACCGGACGACAGGCCTTGAAAGGCCGGAAGATCCCGGTTCGTATACGCTTCACGAGTGTCATTGCTATCTTGATATCGAGGGTTTTGAGGACAGGGACGAGAACGGGGAGGTTACAGGCCTCCAAATTCCTTATATTGTGACCTATGAGACTGGTTCTCGCCAGATTTTGTCTGTTCGCCGCAACTACAGAGAGGCCGACCCGCTAAAAAAGAAGAGGCATTTCTTTGTCCAATACAAATTTTTGTCAGGAATGGGGTTTTACGGGTTTGGACTTGTTCATCTTTTGGGCAATCTCAGTCGCAGCTCTACCTCTATTCTTCGGCAGTTGGTTGATGCTGGTACTCTTTCGAATTTACCTGCGGGATTTAAGGCAAGAGGGCTGAGAATAGAGGACCAGACCCCGATTCAACCGGGAGAATGGCGTGATGTTGACGCTCCTGGCGGTGATTTGTCTGCTAACCTCTTACCTTTGCCTTATAAAGAGCCGTCAGCGACTCTTTTTCAGCTTCTTGGCTTTTGTATTGGGGCTGCCCAGAAGTTTATCGGCACGACCGACCTTGGAATGGGCGAATCTAACCAGGAACTTCCGGTTGGGACTACGATTGCCCTTCTGGAACGTGGCTCCCGGGTTATGTCGGCTGTTCACAAACGGTTACATTACGCTCAGAAGCAAGAATTAAAGCTGTTAGCGGACATTTTTTCAGAGTATTTGCCTCCTGTTTACCCGTATGAGATCCAAGGCAATGATGCTTCCATCAAAGCTCAGGATTTTGACGGCAAGATTGACATTATTCCGGTCAGTGACCCCAATGTCTTTTCGATGACCCAGCGTATTACGCTGGCTCAACAGCAGTTGCAGCTTGCCCAAAATGCCCCGCAGATGCACAACCTGTATGAGGCTTATCGCCGGATGTATTCTGCACTGGGGGTGACTGATATTGATCTTGTACTGCCTCCTCCTCCTCAGCCCCAACCCCAAAGCCCGGTTCTAGAGAATGCCCGAGCCCTGACTATCCCGTCTGGCGGTCAGCCCTTGAAGGTATTTCCGGACCAAGATCATGTTGCACATATTCAGGCTCACGTAGGGTTTATGAAGTTGCCGTTGTTGATGGCCTCGCCTGCCGTGTACGGAGTTTTACTGTCCCATGTCCTTGAACATCTGTCCTTGGCTGCACAGCAGCAGGTTGTGTTGCAAATGCAGCAGCAAGGCATTAATGTGATGTTGCAACCACATGAGATGGAGGTTGAGGTAGCCAAAGCTGAGTCAATGATGTTATCCGAACTGCTGCCCCAGCTTTCACCTCAACAAGGGCCAGATCCTTTGATTCAAATCCAAGAACAAAATCTTCAGTTGAAGGCGCAAGATATCCAGAACAAGGCTCAAAACGACCAGCAGAGGATGGCTTTGGAGCAACTGCGGATGATGCAAAAGGCTCAACACGATCAAGAGCGCATTCAGTCTAATGAGGATATTGCTCAATTGCGTGCCAATACTGCAATGCAGCGCATTGTCGCTAACCGTATGGGGAGACAATAATGCCCGATAGAGAATACGGTGGTGGCAGTTACAATTCTGGATATGGCTTAGGTGGCCGCGATCAATATGCTGGTTACTCTGGACCAGTATCCCGTTCTGGGATGGATGCCACCAATCAAAATATTATAGCGCGACAAACAGGTGGGGATCTATTTAATCAGGGCCGAGGATCAAATGTAACGGATGCCCGTCCTCAATCTCCTGCCGAAGTTAGAGCGGGCGTTGTTCCAGCGGTTCCTGTTCCACCTAGCATGGGCGTTGTTCCAGCGGTTCCTGTTCCACCTGGCAGTGGGTTTAGAATGGGAGCCCCTTTTTTTACAGGCCCTTCTTTGATGACCTTACAAAATGTGGGCGTCCCAACAATAAATTTAAATTATGGACAATCTAGACTTTTTCCGCAGACACAAGCCTTATCATCACCACCTTATAATTTTGTGTCTCCTTTTCAACAAGTTACCCCTGTTATAGTTCCTAGTACAACTGCCCAACGTGAGGCTACAAAAGCCGCGCAACAAGCAGCAGTAGAAACAGCAATCCGCAAGCAAAACCAAGCTAACTATAGGGTAACACCATCTAGTGTTTATACTAGGGGCAGCGCTGCAAAGGGTCTTGCACAAGCTGAGGCTGAAGACGCGGTTATTAGGGCCGCGGTGGGCAAAACTCTCAACGTCGAGTCTGGTAATAATCCTTTCGCTAAATCGCGGACATCTTCAGCATCTGGGGTAGCGCAATTTACCAAAGGCACATGGGACCTGATGGTCAATAGGCATCGCCCTGATCTAAGGATAGGACGGTCAGCAGAAGAAGTGTATGGGTTGCGTAGCGATCCTAACCTTTCTACTGAAATGGCGACCTTTCTTGCACGCGATAATGCAGATTCCTTGTCAGCGCGCGGGTTGCCGGTGAACGAAAACACACTCTATCTCTCTCACTTCTTGGGTGTAGGTGATGCAATAAAGGTTTTGCGCGCTAACCCAGATACACCAATCGAAGGTCTCGTAAATAAGCGTTCCATTACGGCAAATCAAAGCATTCTTGGTGGTGGAAAGACGGTAGCGGATATTACGCGTTGGGCAGGGAAAAAGATGGCTAATGCATCTCCCGTTGTACCAAACGTACCAATTCCTGTTCCGCGCCCCCCTAGTGAATACACCCTTGACACAGCACCCCCTAACCTCAAGCTAATGCTTGCGGGCGGAAGTGACGAGGCTAACATAGATGCGGTTAACCGAGCCGACCTTTCTGCGTCAGGAGCGAAGTTTGCTTCTGCTGACGCAGGAGCTGATTTTGCTGTACCGGGGGCGGCGGCGCAAGCAGCGTCAGCTAACCCAGAAACTTTTTCTGAATTTCTTAGCAACCTTTTTAATACCCAGCGTCAAATATCTAAACTTGAAGAAGAAGGGCGCACGGGATTATTTCCGGACGCTTATTCGAAACAGATCTTAAAAGACGAATACGGGGGCATTACACCTAAAGAATATTATCGCCGGGACATGGAGACACAACTTGGTAGGAAAGTTGAGCCCGGAGAGATTAAGTCTCGTATTGTTGATTATGGTCAAGGACCGGTGGTTGACTACTATATTAAGGACCTCACTGATGTATTTGGAGAAGCCATAACTGGGCTAGTCGGTGGGATCGGTGGTCTTTTTAAAGGCGGCGGTGAGAAATCATATCTTGGAGCAGAATCAGATCGATCATCTTCTAATGTACCTAGAGACAATTCCGCAGTCGGAGGGGGCTCCCAATCTGATAATAGAGGACAAAGGGCAATTGTTGCCGATCTTTCAGACGCTGACCTTTCCGATGAGGACTATTTTCGCAAGTACGGACGGCGTAGACCAGGCGCAGTGATAAACACTGGTGCTAGCCCCACCCAGAGCGGTATATCTTCTTTAGGCACTTTTGCTCAAACAAACGCCCCTGTTTATGGTTTTGTTCCTTCAACATTCTTAACAGTATAGTAAGGAAAATAGCATGTCTTATCCAATTAAGCGCAGCAAGACGAAAACGCCTAAGATTGATGATATGGTGCAAGTCATTGAGGGACAGGGAGAAGTTCCTTTACGCAGAACTGAGAATGTAACTGTTCCAGGGGCACCGTCGAGGGGCGAGATGAAAGTTCGTGGCTTTAATGCCATGCTTCGTTCAAAGACGTTTAGGATTTTATAATGGATCTTCTTAAGGCACTTGGACCTTTAATTGGCTCTGTTGCTCCGACTATTGCCACGGCTCTTGGTGGTCCCGTCGCAGGCATAGCGGTCAAAGCTCTTTCGGGTGCTTTATTTGGTCATGACGGAGCAACCGAGGACGAAATAAAAACGGCTCTTGCCAATCCGACAGCGGATCAGCTTTCTGCGCTCAAGAAGATTGACGCGGATTTTAAGGTCCAGATGAAGTCTTTGGACATAGATTTACAACGTATTGCAGTTTCTGATAGGGATAGCGCGCGCAAATATGCAATTTTAACGCACGATCTCACACCGCGTGTCCTTGCGGTTGTTGTTGTAGTTGCTTGGGGAACAGTCCAGTGGTTTTTGTTGCATAATGTTATTGAAAGTTCTATGCGGGAACTTATTGCACGGGTTCTTGGTACCTTAGATGGGGCATTGATGCTGGTGCTGTCGTATTACTTTGGTTCTGCTCATAAGCACGGGGATGCTTTCAAATAAGGGATAATTAGTGGACGGTCTTCATTTAGCTGAGAGTATTCTTAAATTCCTACGCGAGAGGACCGCGATTTTAACGGAACAGATAACAGAGGGAGCTGTTCCGGACTTCGCTACCTATCAGAAGCTTCGCTTTCAGTACGAGGCGTTTGTGTTGGTAGAGGAGCATATAGTCTCTCTGCTGAAGAAAAGTAGTGATGAAGATGACTGGTCTGATTTTACCGGAATACGCGATAAAGAACGCTGAGGCCATAAAACCATCAATGCCTCCGACCCAAGAACCAACAGAACCTACTGTTGCCGATGCCTATGTTCCAGAGGTCGAGCGTTCCTTAGACCCCACAAAAATACCTACAAGTGTTCTGGAGCGGCTGCCTAAACCTACGGGCTGGCGTGTCCTTATTCTTCCCTATCGTGGCCCCAAACAGTCTCGGGGCGGCGTTCTTTATGCGGATGAAACTGTTGAGCGTAACGCTTTGACCACTGTGGTGGGATATGTTTTAGCCGTTGGGCCGGATGCTTATAATGACGAACAAAAATTCTCTACTGGTCCTTGGTGTAAAAAGGGTGATTGGGTAATGATTGGGCGTTATGCTGGAGCACGGTTTCGTATTGACGGTGGAGAAGTCCGAATCATTAACGATGACGAGGTAATTGCAACTATTGTAGACCCCGCTGACGTCTTGCACGTCTAAGCGCAACATGGAGCGATTCATGCTTGAGGAAGAAGACAAGGACAAAGAGATCGTTGAGGAACAGGAGTCCGAAGACACCTCTGAGAAACAGGTTAAGCCTGTTTCCCTAGAGGCCTCCGATAATGAAGAAGATCAGGTAGGGGAGCCTAAAAAAGCTGCGGAAGAGGACGATGAACTTGACCGGGTTAGCGAGACTGTCAGGCGTCGAATTAATAAACTTACCTATAAAGCCAGAGAAGCACAGCGACGTGAACAGGAAGCCCTTGACTATGCAAAAGCGGTCAAGATGCAACTGGACGAGATCCGAAAACGCGAGACGACTCTAAATGACAGTTTTGAGGCCGAGGCTGAAACACGTCTCTCGACTCAAGAGCAGCTTTTTCGCGATCAACTTAAGTTTGCCGTGGACAGCGGCGATGTGGACAAACAAGTAGATGTTCAGAGTAACCTGGTTCGGGTAGCTTCAGAACGTGAGCGTTTGAGAAACTATCGAGCGTATCGGCAACAGGCAGTTGAAGCGCCCGCACAGCCCCCCGTGCAGTTGAGACAGGCGACGCCTGATCCAAAAGCTCAGGAGTGGGGCGAAAAAAATACATGGTTCGGTAAAAACAGAGCTATGACCGAAGAGGCCATGAACATTCACAAGGACCTCGTGCGAGAAGGCTATACAGGCGATGACGATGACTATTATCTTGAGTTGGATAAGCGTATTCGCCAAGAGTTTCCTCACAGGTTTAATACACCCTCAAGTAAAAAACCTAGTAACCCGGTAGCTTCAGGGCGTCCAACCCAGGTAAAGCGCTCTTCTGGAGATGTTGAATTGACAGAGACGCAGAAGACGATTGCCAAACGGTTGGGAGTTAGTTATGATGACTACAAACGGCAGCTGAAGCTTGTACAGGAGAGAGCACAATGACTCGCACTGAACGCGCCTCAGGTATCCGCGAAAAATCCGTTAGACCAAAAGTCTGGCGCCCCCCGTCTACTTTAGACGCACCACCTCCTCCGGAGGGCTTTGTTCACCGTTGGATTCGTTTTGAGAACCAAGGTTTCGATGACCGGAAAAATATGTCCGCTCGCCTTCGCGAAGGCTTTGAATTAGTTCGCGCAGAGGAATACCCCCAACGAGACGATCTTCCAAGCATTCAAGACGGCAAACATGCCGGAGTGATTGCTGTGGGAGGCTTGGCCCTGGCCCGTATTCCACAAGAACTTGCTAACCAGCGTAACGCCTATTACCGCAAAATGGCTGGTGATCAGATGACTGCGGTTGATAGCGACCTGATGCAAGAGAGCAACTCAAAAATGCCGATTGAAAAACCCAATCGGCAGTCCCGTGTCACGTTTGGAGGCCTTAAAACCTCCTGAACAAAGGATCTAAGCAATGGCAAATACAGATGCCGCGTTCGGCCTAAAGCCGCTTCGTATGCTTGGAAGCGCAGTAAACTCGTCCGGAGATGTCGTTTACAGTATTCAAACGGCTTCGACGGCTGGCACATCAAGCGTAGTCTATCAGGGCTCCCCTGTGATTCCGCTTGCTAACGGTTTGATCAACATTGTCGGCAGCGCCAGTGGAGGAACCGTACCGCTTCTAGGCGTTTTTATGGGTTGTAACTACGTTGATCTTGAGGGTAAACCTCGTTGGTCTCCGTTCTGGCCCGGCACCGCTGCTGTTAAGGCTAGCACGCCCGCAACAGCAATGATCGTCTCTGACCCTGATGCCGTTTTTGTTATTAATTGCGACGCGGCAGCAGCAGATTCAATTATTCATGCTAACGCAAATTTTGGAACAGCAACCTCTGGTTCTTCCAGTACTGGTTTGTCTTCAGCAGAACTTGCGGTTTCGACAGTAAATACGACCAATACTCTTAACCTTCGCATCTTGGGTTTTCTGGACACCCCAAACGACTCGGATCCGACGGTTGCCGGTCGTATTGCTATGGTTCAACTTAACAATCATTTCTATCGCTATGGTGCCAATGGCGCCGGCGCTGGCGTCTAAGGAGTAATGAACAATGGCAATTACCCGTTCACAACTCCTCAAAGAACTTGAGCCCGGCCTCAATGCACTCTTTGGTTTGGAGTATGATCGTTACGACGACGAGCACACTGAGATCTTTGACACAGAGACTTCAGATCGTGCGTTTGAAGAAGAAGTCATGCTTTATGGCTTTCAACAAGCCCCTGTGAAAGGTGAAGGCGCTGCCGTCTCCTATGATCAGGCAGGCGAATCTTTTACGGCCCGCTACACCCATGAGACGATTGCTCTTGCATTCGCCATCACGGAAGAGGCTGTGGAAGACAATCTCTATGACAAGCTTTCGGCTCGTTATACCCGGGCTCTAGCTCGTTCAATGTCGAACACCAAGCAAGTCAAGGCTGCTTCAGTATTGAACAACGCCTTCTCTTCGTCCTATCCGGGCGGGGATGGAGTGTCGCTTATCAATTCGGCGCATCCGACTGCAATGGGTGGTAACTTCTCGAACACGCTCTCGACGCAGGCGGACCTCAATGAAACGTCTCTTGAACAGGCGCTCATTGATATTTCGCTCTTTATCGACGAACGTGGTCTTAAAACCGCTCTTCGTGGCATGAAGCTTATTATCCCTCCCCAGCTTCAGTTCACGGCTCAGCGTCTTTTGAGGTCGGAGTTACGCACAGGAACCTCAGATAATGATACGAATGCGATACGGTCTGGCAGCTATTTGCCTGACGGTTTTGTGATTAATCATTTCTTGACTGATCCTGATGCGTTTTTCTTAAAGACGGATTCTCCGAACGGCTTGAAACACTTTGTCCGTTCACCGCTTAAGACGGCTCTTGAAGGTGACTTTGATACAGGCAACGTGCGCTACAAGGCCCGCGAGCGTTATTCGTTCGGGTGGTCTGATCCGCGTGGTATTTACGGCTCGCAAGGTGCGTGATTTGCACTAATCGTGTTGTAGTTGACGGGGGCTGGACTTGTGTCAGCCCCCTTTTTACTATACAGTTTTTCAGTTCCTGACAGCCGTCAAGGCTGACAAACCCAACGACAGGAGACCTTAATGGGTACATCAACTTTCTCTGGTCCTATACGCTCGGGCCTAATCAAGTTCACAACCGGCACTACACTTGGCACAGATGTTGCCAATATTGGTGAGGTTGTTCTTTCTCAAAAAGAAGCGATTACGCAAGCTACCAACGGCGGCTCGGCTGGCGTGTATACCACTAACATTGTGATTCCCGCTGGCTCTACAATTACAAGCATTCAAGTGTTTGTCACAACAATCTGGGACGGTGCGGCTTCTACATTAGGTGTTGGATCAACAATCTCGGCGACAGCCTTTACGGCTGCTGGCGCAGTTGCCGGTGGTACACTTGGTATCGTTGGAGCAACCCCTGGAGCGGATGCAACCCGTGTCTCTAACTGGATTAATGTTGGCGCATCTGACGTTAAGATTCGTATCACCTCAACCAACACCGGCGCTGGCGCCGGTACGCTTGTAGTGAACTACATCCAGCATGGTACATACACCGCTTAGTGTGGTTAAGGGCGATGCGATCAACGCATCGCTCACACAACCTGTTTGTAGGAGAATCGCATGGCGGATGCTGTAGCTTCACAAGTAATTTTTGACGGCTCACACACAGCTGTTATGAAATTTACAAATATATCAGATGGCAGCGGAGAGTCTGCTGTTATTAAGGTAGATGTTTCTGCTTTAACGGCCAGTCAGGGAAAACCTTGCACGAGTGTTAATATTGTAAGACTCAATGCCGTAACTGTGGGCATGGGCATTGATATTCTTTGGGACGCAACGACGGATGTCGTTTGTTTTACTATTGGTTCCGACAAATTTGTTTCGCTTAATCTTGATAATTTTGGCGGGTTGCCAAACAACGCGGGCAGCGGCAAGACGGGTGACGTGTTGTTTACCACTGTGGGTGCCAGTGTCGGCGATAGATATACCGTCATCCTTGAGATGACAAAGAACTATGGTTAAAAGACGTAGAGCTTGAGGGCTGCGTGATGGCTAAAGATATGGGCATCAAAACCTCTGTTAAGTCTGGAAATTTCCGCGCCACTAAAAAGGGCGCGGGGATGACAGAAAAAGGCGTAAAGGCTTATCGTCGTGCAAATCCTGGCTCAAAGTTAAAAACAGCAGTAACTGAATCAAAACCGTCTGGCGAGAGAGCAAAACGCCGTAAATCATTTTGTGCTCGTTCTGCTGGACAGATGAAAATGTTCCCGGAGGCTGCAAGAGACCCGAACAGTCGCCTTCGTCAGGCTAGAAAACGGTGGAGATGCTGATGTTAAATATAGATGAAAGTGTTAAACAGGTTCTTGACCTGGTTTCAATCACTACAGTTATAGGTGCGTTGATGGACATTCTTCCCTCTGTTGCTGCTTTGTTTACAATTTTATGGACGGGTATTCGTATCTACGAGACGAAAACTGTTCAACGCGGCATCAGCAAAATTAAGGAGAAGTTTCGTGCGTAAATCAAGTATTTCTAGAACCATTTCTAAAAACAAGTCTCGTAAAACTATGCCGGGCATGAAGGCTATGAAGGCTATGAAGGCTATGTCGGGCATGAAAGCTGCGCCTTTGATGGTGCCGTCAATGAAGCATGGCGGCCATGCAAAAAAACCAAAGGTTGGTATTGCGATCATGATTGCTATGGGTAAAAAAGGTAAAAAGTAATGGTTAGCAAACCCGCCACAAAAAGCAAAGTTAACACCTCTGGCAACTACACCAAGCCAAGCATGAGGAAGGCTTTGTTCAACAAGATCAAAGCATCGGCGGTTCAGGGAACTGGTGCCGGTCAATGGTCTGCTCGCAAAGCTCAACTTTTAGCTAAACAGTACAAGGCCAAGGGCGGAGGGTACAAAGACTGATGAAAGCGCCTCAGCAATCGCTTAAAAACTGGTCAGCGCAGAAATGGCGCACAAAGTCCGGTAAGCCCTCGTCAAAGACGGGGGAGCGTTATTTGCCTGAGGCAGCGATTAGGTCTTTATCTTCTGCGGAATATGCAGCAACCACCAAGGCCAAGCGTGAAGGCAAAGCCAAGGGAAAACAGTTTGTAAAGCAGCCTAAGGGCATCGCCCAAAAAACTGCAAGATTTAGATGAGGCTAAAGTGTCCAAGTTTCCAGATCTTACCGGCGACGGTCAAGTAACCAAGGCAGATATTCTTAGGGGTCGTGGCGTCTACAAGAAAGGCGGCACGGTCCGTAAGAAGATGCCTGGTAAGGTTGAGAAGGTCATGAAGGAGTTTAAAGCCGGAAAGCTTCACTCCGGAAGTAAAAATGGTCCTGTGGTTAAAAGTCGTAAGCAAGCTGTTGCTATTGCTTTTTCTGAGGCCCGCATGTTGAAGAAAAGGAGTAAGTGATATGGCAAAGAAACGTTTATCCCCGTTTGAACAAAAGTTTGCAGAGGAACGTGCAAAACAAGGCCCTGGGGGCAGATTCATATTTAATGGTGACGAATTCACAACAGATTACGCCGATGAAGACCCTCCCCCGGCGTCGCCCAAAAAGACTCCGCCCATGCCTGTGCCGCGTCCGAAAACACCTGTTTTGCAAGTCGCTCCGGATGCGCCAAAAACAGAGCAACAACGTGCGGGCGCCGCTGCATCAAGGGCACAGAAAGCAATTGATAAAGCCATTGAGAGCGGTGCTATAAGGCGAGGACAATATTATCCCGAGTCGGCCCTTCCGGGATCACGTTTTTATAGTCAAACTCCTCCGGCGAGGCTCCCCGCCGAATCGACTAAAAAAGATCCAAGAACAGATATTGCACAAAAGGTCAGAGATGCTGCAAAAGCAAATAAGGAGGCTGGCAATCCGCCTATGCAAAATATACAACGGAGAGCAGCGGGTGGCATGGTCAGCTCTAAAAAATCTAAGCCACGAGGTTGTGGCGTAGCTCTTCGTGGGCACGGCAAAGGAAAGATGTACTGAGATGCCTGGTGAAATTGTAAACGGTCTTTTTTCAAAAAGGAGTTCAAAGATGAAAAAGTCAGGTATGCACAAGATGCCTAGTGGCAAGATGATGAAGGACGCTGACATGAAGAGTTACGACGCGGCTAAAAAGAGAACTGCTAAAATGATGATGGGCGGTATGGCAAAGAAAGACATGATGGGCGGCAGGGCTAAAATGGCTATGGGTGGTGGCGTAAAAGCTAAAATGGCTATGGGTGGTGGCGTAAAAGCTAAAATGGGTACAGTAAAGGGTAAAGCCAAAGGAAGACTTGTTTAATGTATTTAACCAGCAATATTCCGTACTTTAAATGCTGGATACGAAAAGAGTTTACAAATGGACACCAAAACTATCACGGAGAGTACCTTCATGGACTGGCAGTCGCTGTTACGACCATTCCTGATCGGTGTCTTGGGTTCCAAGTTATTTTTTCTGGATGCGAAGCAGAAGGTCGGCCAAATCCTCATGGCGGGGCAATGTGGGCACGTATGCCAATCACAGCTCTTGTGGGTGACATCCCTCTTCAGGAATGGCCCGAGCGCATGGAGACTCATCTGGCGCAGCCTTGGGACTGTAGCTCATACAATCACGGGATTGTTAGGATTGACAGGGCGCAACCCTCTCCTTGGTTGTGCAAGATCAACAATGAGTTCCATACTGGTCGGTACTTATTTACGGTGGATTATGCTGAAAGTGATGTATCAGAAGACCCATCCCAACATAAACAAAGCCATGTGCTTATGCTGACCAATGCTGGAAAATGGACAGGAAATATAGTGGCCTTACCAAACAATCGAGTGCGAGTTACTAGCCCAGCATATTGGGTCACAGGTGAGGGAGCACCCGATTTTCGACCCGGTCAATGGGTTCATTGTGCGGAGCAAGATGATTCGTATATGGATCCCGAGGTGACGTTTAACAACTTGTACAAAGAGTAGATGATGAAAAAGGGGATGGCAAAGAAGGATCTTAGGGGCAGTTAACAATGGCCGTTTCTGGAACCAAGTCTTTTGAGCTTGACGTCGCTGAGTACATCGAAGAGGCGTATGAGCGTTGCGGTATTGAAGTAAGAACAGGCTACGATCAGCGGACAGCTCGTCGTAGTCTTAATCTTGTCTTGGCCGATTGGGCAAACCGTGGACTTCTGCAATGGACAATTGAGAACCAGACAATCACGATGATTTCTGGAACGCCAACGTACAATCTTGCGGCTTCCGATATTGATGTTATTCAATCAATTTGCCGTATGCCTACTGGTCAGGGAACTTCGTCACAATCAGACCTGACAATGGACCGTGTTAGCCGGGAATACTACAACAATATTCCCAACAAACTGACAACCGGTCAGCCGACTCAGTACTATGTTGATCGTCAGGTTATTCCTGTTCTGTATGTCTGGCCTACTCCTGACACCAACTACAGCGTTGTTGTGACAAAACTGACGCGTATGGATGACGCCGTGGCAGGCGTCAATACAATGGACATGCCGTTTCGTTTCTACCCCTGCCTTGCAGCAGGGCTGGCGTATTATCTAGCAATTAAAAAAGCTCCTGATCGAGTTGGGTTGCTTAAGGCCGTTTATGACGAAGAGTTTATTAGGGCTTCGACTGAGGATAGGGACAGGGCTTCCTTAAATATAACGCCGGGAAGAAGTTCTTACCGTGTGCTCATGTGACACGTTTTGCCAGCGGTACTTACTCTATTGCCATCTGTGACCGATGCGGGTTTCAGTATGACTATTTGCAACTTCGTAAGGAATGGAACGGTTTAAAAACTTGTCCGGAATGCTGGGAAGTCAAGCATCCGCAATTAAGTCCGATTTACCCGCCAACAGAGCCACAAGCTTTATATGAACCTCGCCTGTCTCCGGGCGAGCCGATGGATGTGCCTGTTCAGGATGGACAGTTTCCATTTTTAAGCAACTCTCTGCTTCAGGGGATCACTCAGGTTGGTGTCGTTACTGTGGAGATTACCTAATGGCTTGGACATACGCTACGCTGGTTCAAGCCATTAAGGACTGGACACAGTACGATGAAACCACTTTTAACAACAATATCAATACGTTTATTAAAAATGCTGAAGAACGTATACTTTTTGCTGTTGATCTTACTGTTTTTCGCAGAAACCAGACAAATAACCTAACTGTAGGGAATAAGTATTTACCAGTTCCTTCTGACTACTTGTCTTCTTTTAGTTTGGCAGTGACGGCAAATGGGTCAATAAACTTTTTACTTCAGAAGGATGTTGAGTATCTTCAGGAATACAACCCTACTGGAATTACAGGCGTCCCAAAGTATTATGCACCTTTTGATGTTAATACCTTTATTTTAGCCCCTGTCCCAAACAATACCTATGAGGTTGAGCTTCACTATTATTATCGTCCAAACAGTTTGACGGTTGAAACCAGCGGAACCTGGATTAGCAACTACGGCCAAGAAGCATTGTTGTATGGCTCTTTAGTTGAAGCGTATGCTTTTATGAAAGGTGAGTCAGATCTTTTGGGCATTTATAATCAACGGTTTGTTGAGGCATTATCGCGCCTTAAAAACTATGGTGAAGGCAGAGAAGACATAGACGCTTACCGTGACGGTCTTATCAGAGTAAAGGCTAACTGATGTTTACACAAGAACTACAGACAACGGTGTTTCCGGTTGAGGTTTCCGTAAGTAAGGACGGAGGTCACCCGCCCGAGTTTTGGGCCAAGCGAGCAGTGGACCGCATTATTTGTATCGAAAACTCTGCCAGTCCCGTTATTTCAGAGCAGGCACGGGCCTTTCGTGCTCAAATAGAACACGTTATACTGCAAAGCATGGTTCGGGCAATTGCCTGTGATCGGGGTAAAGTTGGTCTTATGTTAACAGAAGCAGGCTATCCCCAGCTTGCTGAAATAATCAGGAGGCCGTAATGGCGTTCACAGGTAATTACATGACAACGTCGTTCAAACTCGATCTTTTGAACGGCAAACAGGCTTTTGGAACAACGGTTGTTCGTGCTTCGACAACAGCTGATTCGTACAAAATGGCTCTTTATACTTCTTCTGCCACGCTGAATGCATCTACAACAGTTTACACGAGTTCCGACGAAACCACCAATTCTGCGGGAACTGCCTATGTTGCGGGTGGTTTACTTTTAACAGGTGCAACATCGACTTCGTCGGGCACTACAGCATTTTGTGACTTTGCAGATGCTGCGTGGCCTTCGGCTACTTTTACCGCCCGAGGGGCCTTAATTTACAACCAAACACAAGCAAATAGTTCGGTTGTTGTTTTAGACTTCGGTTCGGATAAGTCGGCAGTTGCAAACACGTTTACCGTTTTGTTTCCTACTAATGACGCAAGCAACGCTATTATTCGTATAGCTTAACTTCTACATGTCAGATCCTATTGTTGCATTTGAGGGGTGGTCCAGGTCTCAAGGTTGGGGCTATGGTCCTTTTGGAACAGGGGGGCCAGTTACAGGGCTTGGTACAGGGGCGGTCGGTACTGTTTCTGTCGATATCGGGGTTGAGTTAACGGGTGTTTCGGCAACGGGTTATGTGGGAACGGTTCTTGTACCACAAGACACCGTGTACGTTACGGGAGTTCAAGGACTTGGACAAATTGGTACGGTTTCTGTAGTGGCAAACTGTAATGTTTTTGTTTCGGGAGTAGAAGCAGTTGGCACAACAGGTCCAGTTTTTGTCTGGGGTGAGGTTATTCCTCCTTCGGCTTCGGGCTGGACCCCCATTGTGCCGTTCTGATTAAACAAGTATAGTTACACGCTGTTGTCGTGTTAACGATTTAAAGGTGACAAATGGCAAGTACTTATTCAACAAACCTTAAAATCGAACTCATGGGTACGGGAGACCAGTCCGGCACATGGGGCGATACGACAAATACAAATCTTGGTACGCTTCTTGAGGAGGCGATTGCTGGGTATACGACCCAATCCCTTGCTGGTGCCGGACCAACAGCCCTGACAATCCCAAACGGTGCGACGGGTGTTGGGAGATATTATGTTATTGAGTTTACCGGATCTCCGACGGCGGCCCATAACGTAACCGTTCCCGCAGTTCAAAAACCTTATATTATTTTCAACAACACCAGCGCTTCGATTGTCTTTAAAGTATCGGGTCAAACCGGTGTTACACTTGCCGTCGGCAAAAAGGCTATTGTCTATAACAATGGTACAGACGTCATCGAAGTTGTGAATGCTCCTGTAGGTGAAGCAACGACTCAGACGCTGACAAACAAGACTCTTGGTGCGACGACAATTACCGGCGACCTTCTTATGAGCGGTACAGGTCAGCTGGACCTTCCTGTCGGTACAACGGCACAGCGCAGCGGCTCCCCAAACTCCGGTATGATCCGGTTTAACTCGGACAACAGTGCTTTTGAGGGCTACAATGGTTCAGCATGGGGCAACATTGGTGGAGGTGCTACGGGTTCTGGAGGTGATCAGGTTTTTTTCCAAAACGGACAAACAGTAACCACATCTTATAGTATACCTTCCAACATAAATGCTGGCTCGTTTGGTCCGATTACGGTTTCTGCATCTGCTACAGTTACAATCCCTGCATCATCAACATGGACGGTGGTATAAATGGGTAGTCTTACACTCAACGGCGCAACAAGCGGCCAGATCACCATCAATCCGCCAGCGGTTGCGGGAACGAATACGATTACACTTCCGGCTACGACGGATACGGTAACAACCAATGCCGCCACTCAGACGCTGACTAATAAGACGCTGACAAGCCCGACAATTACTGGCGCTGCCATGTCTTCAATGGCAAGCAGCGTTATTACGTCTGGAACCGCTGTTGCATCTACATCAGGCACAAGCATTGACTTCACAGGTATCCCTTCTTGGGTAAAACGTATTACAATTAATTTCCAAGGCGTAAGCACAAGCGGTACTAGTTTTGTAATTGTTCAACTTGGCACTGGATCAACAACATATACAACAACAGGCTATCTTGGTGCAGTTAATAGTGCGAACTCAATCACAAATCAGACAACAGGTTTTGGTGTCATTGGACAGCCAATCGCCGCCAATGTATTGCATGGAACAGCAACCGTCACAAACTTGACTAGTAACACTTGGTGTTATGCAGGCACAATTTATTTGTCAAATACCGCTGGTGGTGGTGGCGGTGCTGGAAGTATTTCATTAGGTGCGACCTTGACAGCTATTCGCATTACTACTGTCAACGGTACAGACACCTTCGACGCTGGTTCCATCAACATTCTGTATGAGTGAGAACATCAATGCCCGCAATACTCAAAACCACCATCATCCAAGATCCATCATCTGCCTCCAGCAATATATTGCTGGACTCAAGCGGGAACGTAAACCTTGCTCAGACAGCAGGATCAGTAAATATCAACACCACGGGGCAATCCCCAAAGCTGTATGTGCAGGGTAACAGCGCATCCAATACACACGCTTTGACTGATGGTGCAACGATCACGCCGGACTTCTCGCAAGGCAACAACTTCAGCGTCACTCTTGGCGGCAATCGTACTTTTGCCAATCCAACAAACATGACAGTGGGCCAATCAGGTGTGATTTACATAACCCAAGATGGCACCGGTTCACGCACTCTATCATGGGGTGGGTATTACAAGTTCCCAAGCGCAGCAGCACCAACCCTGACCACCACAGCCAGCGCCGTGGATGCCGTGTTTTTTTCTGTGCGATCAGCGACCAGCATCACCGTCAACTCGTTGTTGAATATCGGGTGAGTTATGGGACTTCCTACAGAAATCAACCCGCTGTTTGTTTCGTCTACAAGCGGTTACACCATCGCCCGTAGCTTGCGGTTCCGCTCGTCTGCTAGTGCGTATTTGAATAGGACTTTTGCAAGCGCGGGTAATCGCAAGACATGGACTTGGTCTGGATGGATAAAAAGAGGAGAATTAGGATCAGGTTCATTAGTTCTTTTTTCAAATGCTGGGGCTACAACCACTAATTTTTGCCAAATATTATTTTATAACGATTATATTTTATGGCAAAACTATAGTACCGTTGATGCTGGAACACGCTTTACAACTCAAGTATTTCGTGACCCCTCGGCTTGGTATCACATAGTAGCGGTTTGGGATACAACGCAAGCAACTGCAAGTAATAGAATGAATTTATATGTAAATGGTGTTCAAGTAACATCTTTTCAATCGGGCTTTAACGACCCCTCATTGAATGCTGATGGTTTTATAAACAACAATGTTAGACATGATATAGGAAGCGTTTATTACAATAGTGCTTCCAGTTCATTTTTTGGTGGCTACCTTGCCGAAGTAAACTTCATCGACGGTCAAGCACTAACACCCGCTTCATTTGGTGTAACCGATACCAATGGTATCTGGCAGCCTATCCGCTATGCTGGCACATACGGCACGAATGGGTTCTATCTGCCGTTTGATAATACAAGCACTGTTACTGGTGGGAATATCTGCACATATAGTGAAGATATTTCTAACGGTGCATATGTAAAAAATAATGCAACTGTAACGGCAAATAGTGTCGCTGCTCCTAATGGGACAACGACTGCTGACACGCTTACAGAAAATACGGCAAATAGCACTCATCGGTATTATAATTCTATTGGCACAACAACCAACGGAGTAACCTATACGTTTTCCGTTTATGCAAAAGCAAACACTCGTAGCGCAATTACAGTAGAGGCGTGGAACGGAGCAACGGTAAAGAATGCTTATGCCAATCTTTCCGATGGAACCATAATTTCAGGTTCTGACGCTAGCGCTACCATATCATCAGTTGGCAGTGGCTGGTATCGAATTTCCGTTTCCCATACTGGCGTAGGTCTTTCTGGAAGTAGTATTGCCGTCTATTTGATGAATGCCGCTAATTCTAGCGCGCAGACTTACCTTGGAAATGGTAGTGGCTCTGTTTATCTGTGGGGCAATCAGGTAGAAGCTGCATCAAGCGTTGGGCCATACTTCTCGACGCAAGCAAGCACAATTTCTTCTACATTTCGAATTGGCATGGATGCTTCGTCTAATGCAAGTGCTACAGGAGGATATGGCAATCATTGGGCCACCAATAACATCTCGTTAACCGCTGGCACAACCTATGACAGCATGATTGACAGCCCGACTGTCAGCGCAAGTTCGTCGAATTATTCTACGTTAACTGGAATTGTTTCTCCGGCATTCAATGCATTTACTTATAGTAACGCTAATTTAAATGTATCTCAAGCGGGTGTTGTTCCGACTGGAGTTTCCAGACAGCAATCAACCATTCTTATAACTGGAAAAACATATTTTGAAATTACTGTTACAAGCGTGCCAGCTGCCTACGATGGATCAATATCAGGGGTTTTTGATCCATTGGTAATTGGAACAAATTCTTGGGCACAAGCAGGCAGTTGGGCGTATTTTTCTGATGGTCGAAGATATTCTAACGGGACGCTTACTTTATCGTGGGGTAGCAGTTTCACCAACGGAGACGTAATTGGTTGCGCTGTTGACCCTGCAAATCAAAAAATTTGGTGGTCTAAAAATAATGTTTGGCAAGCCTCTGGTGATCCGTCAACCGGAGCCAACGCCGCAGCAACAAATTTGCCAATAACGGGAGTTTTTGCTGGTTACCAAATACATACAACAGGAAGTTTTCATTCTGGCTCTCAGGCTTATAATTTCGGTCAACGTCCATTCACTTACACACCGCCAGCAGGCTTCAATTCGCTAAATACCTATAATCTGCCAGCGGCCACGATTAACAATGGTGCGCAGAATTTTGATGTCAGAACTTGGACGGGTGACAGCGCAACTCCACGAGCAGTTGTATCAAACCTTTCATTCGCTCCTGATTTAGTTTGGATAAAAGACCGAAGCACTGGATACCAGCATTCACTGCAAGACACAGTGCGTGGTACTGGTGCATCTAAAAAGTTATACTCTTCTTTAACTGAAGCCGAGAATGGTGCAAACTCTGTTTACGGTCACATCAATTCGTTTGATGCAAACGGTTTCACAGTTGCTACTGGCACAGGAGGAGCGTTTCACGTTAATCAAAGCGGAAACACCTATGTCGGCTGGCAATGGAAAGCAGGTTCTAACAGTAGTAGGACATATACAGTCACGGAATCCGGAGGTGTTTTCTATATTGATGGCAAATCAAAGCCCGTCCTAGAGTTGGCTGAAGGCAGTACATATATTTTTG
>Ga0194134_10000604_pt1 | contig 55020 bp, 54 predicted proteins | sample TA2KigOff0mmetaG_FD_148602 | JGI IMG/M metagenome (GOLD analysis project Ga0194134, IMG submission 148602) | Freshwater microbial communities from Lake Tanganyika, Tanzania - TA2015056 Kigoma Offshore 0m | ecosystem: Environmental > Aquatic > Freshwater > Lake | place: Tanzania: Lake Tanganyika... | reverse complement strand
GCAGAGCGATCAAAACGACCTTCCTCAACGCGTTTATTTTCTCAGCGGTTTCGACCCCCGCGGATCTTCGTTTTACTACCGTCTGTTTGTGGAGCAGCTCAAGGCCTACGCCTTGCGCACCGGCCGCAGCCTCAAGGTGGGTCGCCGCCGCGGTCAGTCCGACCCCCTGCTCAGCAGCTGGCATGTGGAGGAGGGTGCAACCACTCTGCTTGAGGTGGTGTTTCTCCACTGGGACGACATCGTGCGCGAGCACTGGCCGCGCAATCCCCTGGTCATTGCCTGGCAGGGCTTTCGCTTTGCGCTTTGGTATGTGGTGCGCGGCGGTCTGATCCGCATCGCCCGCATGTGTCCCTCGGTGGCCCTGTGCGGTTTCTATCCGCTGCTGTTCTTCGGCTTCTGCGGCCTGGTGCTGCTGGGGGTGTGGCTTGTGCTGCGCGCTCTGCTGGCGGGCGCCGTTGGCGGGGCGGCGGCGGTGGTCGTCGCCTCTTTGGCGGTCGTGGCGCAGGTGCCGGCCTGCTGGCGCTTGGCCGATCAGCAGGGGGTGGTGTGGCTGTTTCGCTCGATCCTGTTCACCCACCAGCTGGGCCAGGCCCGCGATGGCGCCCTGCGGCCGCGGCTGATCGAGCTGGCCCAGCGCATCCTCGCCATCGAGGGCGCCGCCCCGGCCCAGCGGGTGCGGCTGGTGGGCCATAGCTCCGGCAGCTTCGTGATGGCGATGCTGGCGGCTGAGCTGCGCCGCCAGCCGGGCTTTGAGGCCGCACTGGCGCCCCGCCTCAGCCTGCTGAGCCTGGGCCAAAACCTGGCCAACCTGGCGGTGCACAAAGGCGCTGCCGCCCTCCACCACGACCTGCGCACCCTGGCCGCCGTGCCACGGCTCCCCTGGCGCGACATCACCTCAAGCGACGACTACCTCTGCTTTGCGGGGGTCGACCCCTACCGCAGCTGTCGCATCGCGATTGAGCCGCCGGCCTACCCGCAGCTCGAGCGCATCCAGCTGGCCCAGCGCCTGGGCCTGGGCAGCTGGTGGGCCCTGATCACCAACCAGTTTCCGCTCCATTTTCAATACCTGCAGACGGCGCCGCCGCCGTTGCAGGGGGGCTTTGACTACCTGGAAGAACTGCTGGGGGAGGGGGCATGACCGAACCCGTCTACCCCAAGCCCGCCCCCTACACCAAACACTTCGTGTGGCGGCTGCTCAAGGGGCTGCACAGCTGGCTTGACCTGCTGACCGATGTCGACTTCCGGATCCCGATCGGCTCGGTGCAAGTGCTGGGCCGCCATCTGTTTCTGGTGAACGACCCGGTCACGGTGAAACGGGTGTTGGTGGATGAGGTGGAGCGCTTTCCCAAGCATCCCTACACGCTCTGGATCCTGGAGCCGCTGATCGGCCGGGCGATTTTTTCGGTGAACGGCGCCGAGTGGGCCCGCCAGCGCCGGCTGGTGGACCAGGCCTTCCAGGTGGCCCAGTTGCGGCGGGTGCTGCCCCAGATGCATGGTGCGGTGGACGCCATGCTGGCGCGGCTGGATGGGGCACTCGCGAAACCAGGCGACCCCGACACGATCGGCACGCTCGGCACTGAAATCGAAATCGACCAGGAGATGACCCTGGTCGCCGCCGATGTGATCGTGCGCACGATCCTCTCGCGACCGCTGCAGGCGGCCGAGGCGGCGGGCATCTTCTGTGCGTTTGCCCGCTATCAGCGCCGGGCCGGCCAGGCCCTGGTGCTGCGCCTGTTGCGCCTGCCGCAGCGCAGCCTGCAGGCCTATCTGGGGCACCACGCCCGCACGATCCGCGCCTGGATCGCCACGGCCATCGACTGCCGCCTCAACCCTGGTCAGGATCCCCCCACAGCCACGCCAACCCCGCACCCAGCAGCCCCACCCGACCTGCTGGCGGCCCTGATCCAGGCCCAGGACCCTGAAACCGGCAGCCGCTTCAGCCGCGACGAGCTGATCGACCAGGTCTGTTTTTTGTTTCTGGCGGGGCATGAAACCTCCGCCAGCGCCCTGGGCATGGCGGTGTATCTGCTGAGCTGTTTCCCGCAGGCGCAAGCTCGCCTGCGCGCCGAGGTGGTGGAGTTGCTGGGCTGCCAAGCCGGCGCGCCTGAGCGGCCGCTCAGCTTTGAAGACCTGCGCCAACTGCCCTATGCCGCGGCGGTGTTCAACGAAACCCTGCGGCTCTATCCGCCGGTGAGCTTTTTCATCCGCGAATCGCAGCGGGATGCGGAGCTGGTGGAGCGGCGCTGTCCGCTGGGCTCGCTGGTGACCCTCTCGCCCTGGGTGATCCAGCGCCAGGAGGGGCAGTGGCCCGAGCCCCATGCCTTCCAGCCCGAGCGCTTCCTGGCCGCCTGCCCGGGACGCGATGCCTTCCTGCCCTATGGGCTGGGGCCGCGCAAGTGCCCGGGCGCGGCCTTCGCCCAGCAGGAGGCCCTGCTGGTGTTGGCCGAGCTGGTGCGCCGCTATGAGCTGCTACCCGCCGCTGGCCCGGCGCCCGAGCTGGTGGGGCGGCTGACGCTGCGCTCCCGAAATGGCATCCGCGTGCGCCTGCGGCGGCGCGCCTAGAAGCTGAGCATCACCCGGGCGCCGACGCGCAGCTGGTCGTTGCCGAGCAGCTGGCCCAGATCCAGCAGACCGGCGGCATTGCTGAGGTAGAGGTCGAGGCTGGCGGTCTTGGAGGCCAGCCAGCGCAGGGCCAGGCTGCCGTTGGTGCCGTTTTGACCCCCCAGATCGGTAGCCACGGCATTGAGCTCAGGGATCAGCTGAAAGCGTGGCCCCAGCTGCAGGTTCGCGGAGAGGCCCACCCCCCAACTGGTGCCAGCACCGCTCCAGGCCAGCTTGGGATTGAGGCTGAAGGCCAGGGTGGGGGTGGCCTCCCAGGTGTTCATCGTCTCGAAGAAGAGATAGCCCTGCTTGCTGCTGGGGTCTTCGTTGCGACCAATGCTCACGCGGCCGGCGGCCCAGATGGGCAGGTTCTTGGTGGGGCGAAACACCATCGCCTTGCCGCCGAAGCGCAGGTTGAGGCCGCCATCCCCAGCGAAGGTGTTCACATAGCTGTTGCGGGGCTCGATGCCGTCGAACGCGCCGCCGACCAGCTGGAACTGGAAGTCGTTGGACACCGAGTAGGCCGAGCCGAGAAACCAGTTGCCGCGGCTATCGCCGTTGGCCCAGAGCTGGGTGGTGCCGTTGGCCGGGGTGAGGGCGGTGTTCACCGTGAGCCCGCCGAGGGCGAGGGAGGCCTGGCGCGGGCTGTAGCGGGGGCTGGGGGAATCGGGAGCCAGCGGCGACCACACAAAACGGGCATTCACCATCGGCTCCTTACCAGCGCTGGGCAAGGCCAGGATCGCGGTGGCGGGGCTGAGGCCGAAGCCATTGGTGAGGCTGGCCTCGAGGCCGATACGCGGGTTCACGTCCACGTGAAAGCCCGCCGTGAGGATCGGCACCTTGCTGTAGTTGAGCGCGGCGTCGAAGGCGTTGTTGCCCGGGCCCAGGGGCACCATGGCGGAGCCGAACAGTCGCAGCTGGGTGGCCACCCGCCAGTTCGCGCCGAAGCCCAGGCTCCAGTTGGTGCCGTAGAAGGTGCCGGCACCCCCCTGACCCGCCCCCTGACTGGAGGGCAGAAAGCTCACCGCCGGCACAAAGGACAGCTGCAGCTGGGGGCTGGCCTGCCAGGAGAGCGGCAGGGACACCGAGCCCACCAAGTTGCGGGTGAACACCACCGTGCCGGAGTTGTTGAAGATGTTGGGCGTGCCGGGGCCATCGCAGCTCACGGCGCCGCCACAGCCGCTGGCAACGGTGAACAGCTCCAGCGAACCCTCGCCGGCCAGGGTCCAACTGCCGAAGCTGGCCAGACGGGCCTTGAGGCTGCCGCCCGCCACCTCCCAGAGGTTGGCCGGCTGGGAGGGGCGCACCGTGATCGGCGCGTAGAGGGGGTCGTCGGCGTTGGTGTAGAAGCCGCTGAGGGTGAGATGGCGGTTGAGCACCAGGTCGGCCCGAAAGCCGTAGTTCTGGTTACCGGAGCCGCCGGCTGCGCCGCCATCGCCCGGGCTCACCTGCTGAAAGATCACCTGGTCGCCCCCCTCCGGCAGCAAGGTGGCGGTGGGCAGCTGGCCCAGGCGCACCAGGGGCAGGTAGTCCGCCGCCGTGGGCCAGAGGCCATTGAGCAGGGCTTCGGCTTCCTGGAGGCTGCTAGGGGGCTGGAAGGCCTTGCCGCCCGCCTCCGCCTCCTCGGGGCTGAGCAGTCCCTTGCCGGGCGGTAGCACCTGCCACAGGGGCGCCCTGGAAGCGCCGCCAGCGCTGCCGGGCACGGGCTCCCACACGGGGTTGGCATGAGCCGGCAGGGCCAGCGCCACCAGGGCCGCCAGCGGCAGTCGGGGCAGCTTGACGGCCACTGTCAAGCGCCAGAGCTGGCGGGCAGCAGCAGCCAACCGGTGAGCGGCCGCTGCTGCAGGCGCAGCTGCTGGCGCAGGCGCTTGAGGCTGGCGCGATCGGGGGCACCGGCGCGGGTGATCAGCAGCGGGTGGGAGCAGAGGGCCGCGCCCACGCCCTCGGCGCAGAGCGGCAGGGCGGTGGCGGGCAGGAGCTGCTGCAGGCGCTGCTGCACAGCCAGCAGCTCAGGATCGCTGTGGTCGAGCCCCAGCGGAATCAGGCCCACCTGGGCAGCCCCGGCCAGCGGGCCCTGGGCCAGCAGCGCCAGGCTGGGGTCGCTGCTGCCCTCCAGCTCGGCCAGCAGGGGCCCGGGGATCTCGGCCTGCAGCTCCTCGGTGGCAAACACCAGGCCGCTGCGGCGGTCGGCCACCAGGGCAGCGCCACTGCCGAGCACCACACCGGCCAACAGCCCCAGGGCCAGGCTGCGGGTCGGCTGCGGCGACACCGGCCGATCGAGCAGAGTGGGGGTGGAGATCAGCTCCCAGGGCTCGGTGGCGCGGGCCTGCTCCAGCTGCAGGGTTTGCAGCTGGGTTTCCAGCTCGGCCAAGGTCTTGTCGTTGCGCAGGGCCTGGCGCACCAGCTCGCGGTGGCGCAACACCACATCGCGGGGGCGGGAATAGGCCGCCAGCGACGCCTGGGCCGTGGCCAACTGGCCCTGGATCAGGCCGGCGGTCTGCTGGTTGATGTAACTCACCAGTGAGGCGCGCTCGCGCTTGAGCCGCTGGATCAGTTCGTCGGCGGGCTTGAGCAGGGCCGATCGCTCGGCCAGGCGGGCCTCCAGATCCTGCAGGCGCTTGTAGAGCTCGGCATTGGCCTCGAGCTGGGGCGCCTGATACACGGCACCGGAGCCGGCGGCTCGAGCCGCGGCCAGCTGCTGGCGCAGCAGGTTCACCTGGTTTTGCGCCGCTTCCCGCTGAGCTTCCACCGAAGCTCCTTGGGCCGTGCCCGTGGTTGCAGATGCGGCGGGCATGCCGTCCTGCAGCCCCAGGCCGTTCTGCAGGGCGAAGGCCTGGGCCTCGCGCATCGAGATATTGGCCTGGCTGCGCATGCTGCCAACCTGCTCCTGCAGGTAGGCCACCCCCCGGCTGAGGCCGCGCTCGCGGTCGCGGCCTGAATACTCCTGATAGGCCTGGGAGATGCGGCGAATCACCGGCAACACCAGGGCCTTGTCGGTGTCGAGGTAGGCAATGGTGAGCACGGAGGTGCCCTTCTCGAGCCCCACCTCCAGGCTCTTGAGCCAGTCGGCAAAGCGCAGCTCGTCCACGTTCTGGCCGGCCCTGGCCTTCTCAGCCTTCACGTAGTCGAAAACAGGCTTGAGCACCGAAGGGCTCTCGAGGATCTTCACCTCGGTTTCCAGCTGGCTGCCGCCGCCCCCACCCGCCAGGTTGGCCAACAGCGGGTTGCCAGCCGCCAGCTGGGCCTGCAAACCCGCGGCCGCATCCTGTTTGCTGGCCAGCACAATCTGAAATTCCCCCTCCCACACTGGCTTCTGCTGCAGCGTGAGCAGGCCGCTGAGCAGCAGGGTGCCGCCGGCGGTGGCGGCGATCAGACGCCAGCGGCGGTGCAGGGCCGCGGCCAGCTGGCGCAGGTCGATCTCGTCGTCGGCGGGGGCGGGATTGGCAGGGACAGGGCGATCGGCGGTGGCAACCATCAACGGATACCCTTAAACGTGGAATACACGGAGTAGATGCCAACTAAAGGCCCAGTGAGCTCATTCATCAAGCTGACGGAGGCCGAGAACACGGACTCCTGCATGCGAATGATGTCGCCCGCCATCAGCACCGGATTGCTGGGGGCATCGCTGGGCGCATTGGGGTTGAAGGAAAAAATGCGCCGGTCGATCTCACCCTCGCGGGTGAAGCGCACAAATTCCACCTTGCCGCGCAGCAACTGGGGGCCACCAGCCAGGGCAATGGCCTGATTGAGCGAGGAGCCCTGGGGCACGGTGACACCGCCTGGGGTTTGCACCCTTCCACTCACGTACACCTGGAAGAACTGGGGGCTGAGGTTGGTTTGGCCGGCCTTGAGCAGTTGCTCGCGCAACACCACCGGCGAGCGCCCCACGCTCACCACGTCGCCATCAAACAGGCGGATGTTCTGACTCTCATCGCTCTCCGTGATCAGGCTGAGGAAATCGAGTTGGGTGCGGATGCGGCCGCCCCCCTGGCTGAGGGCCTGGCGCCGGGTGACCTGCACCTGGGCCAGGTCGGAATAGGGCGTTACCCCCTGCGCCGTGCGAATCGCATCAAACACGGTGGGGAAGGGAGCTGACGAAGACGCCCCCCCAGAGATTCCCAACCCTCGAGGGCGCGAGGCTGAAAATGATGGTCTGGAATCTTGCAGTGCAAGAGCTTGATCAGCATCGGCAGTCTCGATCTGCTCAAAAGACTGCACGCCGCTCAGGGTATAATAACCGGGACGGCGCACTTCACCGCCCACATAAATGCGAATTGGGCGATAGCGGATAGGCCAGATGTAGAGGTCGGGATTGCGCACATATTGCTTGAACTGCTCGGTCAGGAAATAGCGCAACTCCTCCACCGTGAGCCCCTCCACGTAGAGCGCGCGCAGCCGGGGCATGTAGAGGGTGCCGTCGGGGCCGATGCTGAAATTGCCCGAGAACTCGGGGATGTCGATCAGCTCGACCTGCAGGGTGTCGCCCGGGCCCAGGATGTAGGCGTCGTAGACGACGCGGCTGCGGTCCTGGGGCTGTGGAGACTTGGCCTGCCCGGCGGCTGGGGCCGGCGCCCATTGGGGCGGCTGGGGCTGTGCCGCGCGCGAGCCCAAAGGAAGGGCGGTCGCCCAGGCAGCAACCAGGGCGGAGCGCAACAGCAGGCGCCCGGTTCGCATCTGGACTGGAATCACACCTGCAGGCATAGGGCTAATGCTGGACCCATTGGTCTGGGGCGCACCCTACCCGATGCATCCAGGCGGGCAGCGAAACCAACCAGCCGACGAATGAGGATTGGCTGGCCTCGAAGTTATGCAGGTTTGGCATGCCCCCCCCTTTTTTTCTGGGGTGGAGCTGTCCCCGGGCAAGTCAGCTGTGGGATAGTTCAAGAGACGTCAGCAGTCGGTTGAGCTCCGCTCCCGTCGCGACCATCCACTGCGGGATTGGTGTCTCTGGCTACGGCCGCCTCTCTGGCGTCTTCCCCGCTCACCCCCCGCGCCTTTCGCCCAGGGCGAAAGGCTCAAAGCTGGCGCTGATGCCGAATTCCTCGGCAAACTCCAGCACCAGACACCAGGCCCGGCCCTCCCTGAGGATGCCGGTGAGGATCACCGGAGCTAACGCCTGCTGCAACGTGAGCTCCACCAACGGCCAACCCACCGACGCCTGCACCGCGTCCTCCCGGTAGAGGGGCACCACATCCAGCGCGCCCACCAGGATGCGGCGGCGCGTAGCGTCCCACGCAAACGGCAGCCCATAGCGCTCCAGCAGCTCAGCCGCCAGGGCCCAGCTGCTGCCGTGTTCGTCGATGGCGGTGGCCAGAGGCTCGCCACGGGCCGCGATCGTGCTGGCACGCAGAAAACGCAGGGGCTCTGGTGCCGAAGCCGCGGCCGGGGCAAACAGGCCGGTGCCGGGCTCGCCCCGCAGGATCGCGCGCACCCGCTGGCGCAATTGCTCGCCGCCGGTGGGCGGGCCGCCCTTTTTCAGTTGCAGCAGGTCCCAGCGCTCGCCGGTGCCGCCCCAGATCACCGGGCCGTAGTTGTCGTGGGGCTGGCGGCCGTCGCGGTTGGCGGCGGCTTCGGCGTGGGTAATCAGGCGCTGGATGGTGATGGCATCGGCGCTCCAACCCCAACCGCGCGCCACTGCTGCCGCCTCCTGGCAGAGGGCCTCCAGCTGGGGGCGCGTGGGCGGGATGCTCCAGGGGTCGGGCCGGCCGCCCATGCAGGCGCAACTCAACGCGATGGCGTTGCTGTTGCGGCGCCAGGTGTGGGCCGGCAGGTCCACCGTGTAGCTGTGCAGCCGCTGCACCCGGCCGTCGCCGCTGATGATCGAGTGGTAGAGCCCGCTGCGCACCCAGGAATAGGGCGTGGCGGCCCAGTGCAGATAGATCGTGGCGGCCATGGATTAAGGGCCCGCGCTGGCGCGTGGACTGGCTGGGCATGCCCTTCCGCTAGCCACGGCTGCCAGCGCTGACAAGGCTGGGCGCTGGTCGCCAGGTGTCCCCAGCGACCCTGCAGCGTTTTGTACATCTGTACAAAACAAACCCAGCGACCACGCCGCCAGTCCATCCAGGCGCATCCCCCATCCACTCAGCAGCACACCAGCACCCAGCAGCACACCACATCTGGTGTCTGAATCCGCTCAAAAGCGAATAAGTTCTAAGCGCGCCAGCAGGGGCCTGCTCGGCCACACCCATCCCGGCAGCGCTCCCCCAAACCCAGCCCAAGCCTGACTTCCCTCTCCCCGCCCATGCCCACCAGCTCCTGTAAAACTGCCCTGATCACCGGCATCACCGGCCAAGACGGCAGCTATCTGGCGGAGCTGCTGCTGGAGAAGGGCTACGTGGTGCACGGGATCAAGCGCCGCGCCAGCAGCTTCAACACCACCCGGATCGATCACCTCTACCAGGATCCCCACGAGAGCGACCCGCGGCTGGTGTTGCACTACGGCGACCTCACCGACAGCACCAACCTGATCCGCATCATTGAGCAGGTGCAGCCCGATGAGATCTACAACCTGGGCGCCCAGAGCCATGTGGCGGTGAGCTTCGAGGCGCCGGAATACACCGCCAATTCCGACGCCCTCGGCACCCTGCGCATCCTGGAAGCGGTGCGCCTGCTGGGGCTCACGCAGAAAACCCGCATCTACCAGGCCAGCACCAGCGAGCTCTACGGCCTGGTGCAGGAAACCCCGCAGAAGGAAACGACGCCCTTCTACCCGCGCAGCCCCTACGGCGTGGCCAAGCTCTACGCCTACTGGATCACGGTGAACTACCGCGAGGCCTACGGCATTTATGCCTGCAACGGCATCCTGTTCAACCACGAATCCCCGCGCCGCGGTGAAACCTTCGTGACCCGCAAGATCACCCGCGGCCTGGCGCGCATCAACGAGGGCCTCGATGCCTGCCTCTACATGGGCAACCTCGATTCGTTGCGCGACTGGGGCCACGCCCGCGATTATGTTGAGATGCAGTGGCGGATGCTGCAGCAACCCGGCACCCCGGAAGACTTCGTGATCGCCACAGGCCGCCAGGAATCGGTGCGCCGCTTCATTGAGCTCGCGGCCCAGCAATTGGGCTGGGGTGGAATGCAATGGGAGGGTTCGGGCCTCCAGGAAACCGGCCGCCGCGCCGACACCGGCGCCGTGGTGGTGCGCATCGACCCGCGCTATTTCCGCCCCGCCGAGGTGGAGACGCTGCTAGGCGATCCTAGCAAGGCCCGCGAAAAACTGGGCTGGACGCCCACCACCACGCTCGAGGAGCTGGTGGCCGAGATGGTGGCGGCCGACAAGGAAGAAGCAGCGAAGGAGGCCCTGTTGCGCCGTAAGGGCTTCGCGGTGGTGGGCTCGATGGAGAACCCGCCCACCAATCCCTCGGCAATGGCGCAGGGGTACAGCGACCCAGTCTGATGCGCATTAACATGCGCATATCGCTGCCCGGTTGTGATGCGCACCACCCTGGAGCTGCCCGATCCACTGTTTGCGCGCTTGAAGGCCCGTGCGGCCAGCGAGCGGCTCACCCTGAAGCAGTTGTTGCGCAGCTACGTGGAGCAGGGCCTCAACACCACGCCCGCGGGCTCCGTTTCGCAGCGTTCAGCACACACGCTGCCCCGCGTGGAGGGGCCCTTGGCCATCGAAGGCGAGCAACTCAGCAACGCCGCGCTGTTCGAGCTCCTCGAGGCGTGAGCACCACCGCCGACCTGCCGGATCTGAATGTCTGGCTGGCCCTGGCCTGTCCTGAGCACAGCCACCACGGTGAGGCTGTGCACTACTGGGAGCAGCAGGCTGCCGAGCAGGTGCTGTTCTGCACGGTGACAGCCCTGGGGCTGGTGCGGCTGGTGTGCCAACCGAAGTTGATGGGCGCGGCCGTGAAGACCCTGGCAGAAGCCTCCTCTCTCCTGGAGGCGTTCTGTCAGCAGCCCGGCGTGAGCCTGGCATCAGCGGAGCATGCCGGCTGGGAGGTGTTTCACCAGCTGCTGCGCAGCGGTGTGGTGCCGCACCGCCTCTGCACCGATGCTTATCTGGCGGCCCTGACGATCGCTAATGGCTGGCGCCTGGTGAGTTTCGATCGGGATTTCGATCGGTTTACAGGTTTGGAGAGGTTGGTGCTGCGATGAGCACGCGCATTGGCACTGCCGCTGCTCTCTTGCTAAGTCCCGCCGATCGCATCTTTGTGGCCGGCCACCGCGGCATGGCGGGCAGCGCGATCGGCCGGGCGCTGCAGCGCGCCGGCTATGGCGATCCGGCCCAGGGGGGGGCCATCCTCACCGCCCCCCGCGCCGAGCTGGATCTGCGCGAGGCCCAGGCAGTGCAACGCTGGTTTGCCCAGCACCAACCCACGGTGGTGGTGCTGGCGGCGGCGAAGGTGGGCGGCATCCATGCCAACGCCACCTACCCAGCCGATTTCCTGCTCGACAACCTCAAGATCCAAACCGCCGTGATCGAAACGGCCTGGCGCAGCGGCGTGCGGCGGCTGCTGTTTCTGGGCAGCAGCTGCATCTACCCCAAATTTGCTGAGCAGCCGATCCGCGAGGAGGCACTGCTCAGCGGGCCGTTGGAGCCCACCAACGAGTGGTACGCCATCGCCAAGATCGCCGGCCTCAAGCTCTGTGCGGCACTGCGGCAGCAGCACGGCTTTGATGCGATCAGCCTGATGCCCACCAACCTCTACGGCCCGGGCGACAACTACCACCCCGAAAACAGCCACGTGCTGCCGGCCCTGATCCGCCGCTTCTGCGAGGCGGCTGGCGCCGGCGCCCCCGCGGTGACCTGCTGGGGCACGGGCACCCCGTTGCGTGAGTTTCTGCATGTGGACGATCTAGGCGAGGCCTGCGTGTTTGCCCTGGAGCACTGGCAGCCCGGCCCAGGCGAGCTGCAACACCTCAATGTGGGCACGGGCGTGGATCTGACGATCCGGGAGCTGGCGGACGCGGTGGGGGCGGCCACGGGCTATCAGGGCACGATCCACTGGGATGCCAGCAAACCCGACGGCACCCCGAAGAAACAGCTGGACGTGGGCCGGCTGGCGGCCCTGGGCTGGCGCGCTCGGATCCCCCTGGCGGAGGGCCTGGCCAGCACCGTGGCCGAGTTCCGGCTCCAGCCACCCTCCTGAGCCCCTATGGAGTGTGCATCCCCTTCACCAGCGCATTGGGAATGTTGGGGCTGCGGGGATCGGGCTCCAGGCGTTGACGGCTGGGGTTGATGGTGAGGTCCATGTCTTCCATAGGCACGGCACCCAAGAGCACAGTGTCGCCCAGCACCAGGGCGCCCACAAAGCAGATCCGATCCTGAAAAGACACCTTCACCGGGCCCACATAAGGCACGCGCATGCTTCGGCCATCGGACACGGTGACCTCCCGCTCCGACTCCTGCTGCAGCTTGAGCTGCAGGGCCAGATGCTCCGGAATGCACAGCATCAGGGCCCCGGAATCCGCCAGAGCCTGGGCGGCAATGGGTTGCAGGTCAGGCTCCCGGGGGTTGCTGAGTTCAATCGCGGCGTGCACGTAACCCATCAGCACTCACCAGGACCTGGTTGACGGAACCACGCTATCCACCGCTGGCTTTCTCGAAATCCGTGGAATCACGGAACACACCCCTTTCTCGCCCACCCCCATGCCTTCTGCCCTGATGCCGGCACCTGCGATCACCACCCCCACCACCACCCCGCCCCAATCCACCCGCATCCTGCTGCTGGGCATCTGGGGCCACCTCAGCCGCCGCCGCCGCATCCAGCTGGGGCTGCTGCTGGTGGTGATGCTGGCCAGTGGCGTGGTGGAGCTGGTGTCGCTGGGGGCGGTGCTGCCGTTTCTGGCGGTGCTGAGCGACCCGGAACATCTGTGGCAGCAACCGCTGGTGCAGGCGCTGGCGGCGCAGGTGGGCTTTACGGAGGCGAGCGAGCTGTTGTTGCCGGCGACGCTGGCGTTTGCGGCGGCGGCGGTGCAGGCGGCGCTGATCCGGCTGGCGAACCTGTTGCTGAACGGCCGGCTGGCGGCAGCGGTGGGGTCTGACCTGAGCTGTGAGGCCTACCGGCGCACGCTGTATCAGTCCTATGGGGTGCATGTGCAGCGCAACAGCGCGGCGGTGATCACGGGCACCACCAGCAAGATCGATGACACAGTTGGGGCATTGAACGCCCTGCTGCAGCTGTTCAGCTCCGCTGTGGTGGCTGCCGGCCTGCTCACGGGTTTGCTGTTGATTGATGCGCCGGTGGCTGTGGCTGCTGCGGCACTGTTTGGCAGTGCCTACGGGGCGCTGGCGATCACGGCGCGACGGGAGCTGCGCATCAACGGCCAGAACATTGCAGAAGCGTCAACCCAGCAGCTCAAGGCGCTGCAAGAGGGGTTGGGCGCCATTCGCGATGTGCTGCTCGATGGCAGCCAGCCCACCTACCTGCGGATCTACCAGAAGGCGGATCGCCCCACACGGCAACTTGCGGCCAAGAACGTCTTTCTTGGCGCTTTTCCGCGCTATGCGCTCGAGGCATTGGGCATGGTGGCCATTGCTTTGCTCGGGTGGCTGCTGGTGTTGCAGCGGGGCAGCGGCCCGGCTGTGATTCCCCTGCTGGGGGCCCTGGCCTTGGGTGCGCAACGCTTGCTGCCTGCCTTGCAGCAGATCTACAGCGGTTGGGCGGCGTTGAAGGGATACAACGCCGCGATCCAAGGCGTGCTGGCGATGCTGAACCAGCCGCTGCCGCCGCTGGTGCAGGTGGCCGCACCGCTGCCGCTGCGCGACGGCATCCGCCTGGAGGCGGTGCACTTCCGCTATGGGCCGGAGCATGCGGAGGTGCTGCGGGGGCTGGAGATCGAGATCCGCCGCGGCGAGCGCATTGGCCTGATCGGCAGCACCGGCAGCGGCAAGAGCACCACGGTGGACCTTTTTTTGGGACTTCTAGAACCCACGGCCGGGCGGGTGCTGGTGGATGGGATGGATCTGCATGATCCAGGGCATCCGGAGCGGCTGGCGGCCTGGCGGGCGGCGATCGCCCATGTGCCGCAGAGCATCTACCTGGCTGACAGCTCGATTGCCGAGAACATCGCCTTTGGCGTGCCCCGCGATCAGATCGACCTGGCCCGCGTGAAGCAGGCGGCGGCGCAGGCCCAGATCGCCAGCTTCATTGAGGCCAGCCCGGAGGGCTACGGCAGTTTTGTGGGCGAGCGGGGCATCCGGCTGAGCGGCGGCCAGCGGCAGCGGATCGGCATCGCCCGGGCGCTGTACAAACGGGCGCGGGTGCTGGTGTTGGATGAGGCCACCAGTGCGCTGGATACCGCCACCGAGCAGGCGCTAATGGAGGCGGTGAACGCGTTGAGCGAGGAGCTCACGATCGTGATGATTGCCCACCGGCTGAGCACAGTTCAACGCTGTGATCGAATCATTCGCCTTGAGAACGGAACAGTGGTGGACCACGGCCGTCCTGTTGATGTGATGGGGGGGCTGCCCAGGTAACTGCCTCATTTCATGCATCAATTGTTTACACAGGCTGATCATTTACACAGTTGACAATCATTCTTGAACGCCACCTCCTGCTGATCACGCCCCTTCGCCAAGCAGCACCGGCGTTGTTTCTCGATCGCGACGGTGTGGTGATCGAGGATTGTCATCACCTCAGTGATCCCGACCAAGTGCGGCTGTGCCGTGGAGCGCGGCAGCTGATTGCATCAGCTAATCGCCAGGGATGGCCGGTGGTCTTGATCACCAACCAGTCGGGAATTGCGCGGGGGTTATTTCAGTGGCGCCATTTTGAAATGGTCAACAATCGTATGCAGAAGCTACTTGGCTCTGATGCACCGTTGGCTGCCATCTATGCCAATGGGCATGGTCCGGATGCGCCGGCCAACAGTTGGCGCAAGCCAAGTCCGCAGATGCTCTTGCAGGCGGCAACAGCTCTCAACCTCGATCTGCAGCGCTCGCTGCTAATCGGCGATCGCCTCAGTGATCTTCAGGCCGGCGCCGCTGCGGGGGTGGCCATGCTGTTCCACGTGCTGAGCGGCCATGGACACAACGCCCGCGCAGCCGTTTTGCAGTGGCAAAAACAACGCTTTGAGGCCCAGGACACCGCCGAAGCATCAGCTCAACGAATGTCAGCATTGGAGCTGTTGGAGACCCTTGAGGATTTTCCTTTTCAACTTTTGAAGCAGTGCAAGTCGACGCTGAGATGAGCCCCCACAGCTGCGATGTGCTGATCGTGGGCGGCGGCATGGTTGGCCTCTGCCTGGCCCACCAGCTGCTGGAGCGCGGCATCACCTCCAGCATCACCGTGCTCGACAAGGAGCCCGAACTCGGCCGCCACAGCTCCGGCCGCAACAGCGGCGTGCTGCATGCCGGCCTGTATTACAAGCCCGGCAGCGTCAAAGCGCAGGTGTGTGTGGCCGGTGCCCGGCGGCTGCGGGACTGGGTGCAGGAGCGGGGCCTGCCCCTCAATGCCTGCGGCAAGGTGATCGTGCCGCCCCGGCCGGAGCTCGATGGCCAGCTGGATCTGCTGGCCGAGCGCGGCAGGGCCAACGGCGCCACGGTGGAGTTTTGGGATGAACTGCAGCTGCGCGAGCTGATCCCGGAGGCCCGCAGCGCCAGCGGCCGTGCCCTCTGGAGCCCGAACACCGCCGTGGTGAAGCCGATCACGGTGGTGCGCCGGCTGCAGCAGGAGCTGCAGGAACGAGGGGTTTCCTTCCTCACGGGCCGTGCGGGCTGGACGGCCGAGCCGGTGCGCCGCCAGCTGCGCCTCGGCGATGGGGGCACGATCGCCTACGGCCATCTGATCAACTGCGCCGGCCTGCAGGCCGACCGGGTGGCCCATCCCTTCGGGGTGGGCCATGAATACACGCTCCTGCCGTTCAAGGGTCTCTACTGGCAGCTCAAGCCCGGCTGCCCGATCCAGCCCCGCGCCAACCTCTATCCGGTGCCCGATCTCAACGTGCCGTTCCTGGGGGTGCACTTCACGCCGAGCGCCGATCCCAACCCGGTGGTGAGCATCGGGCCCACCGCCACGCCCGCCTGGGGCCGTGAGAATTACCGCGGCCTGCAGGCGCTGGAGCCGGCCATGGCGGCCGCCAACCTCAGCGTGCTGGCCCGCCAGTACCTGGCCAACCGCGGCGGCTTCCGCCGCTATGTGCATGAGCAGGCGTTTCTGGCCCTGCCGCCGCTGCTGCTGCGGGCGGCGCAGCAACTGATCCCCAGCGTTCGAGCCGAGCATCTGGAGCTGAGCCAGAAGGTGGGCATCCGCTCGCAGCTGTTCAAGCGCCACACCCAGCGCCTGGAAGACGATTTCCTCTGCCTGCCGGGCCCCGCCAGCACCCATGTGCTCAACGCCATCTCGCCGGCCTTCACGGCCAGCTTCGCCCTGGCGGATCTGATCCTCGATGGGGCCGCCCCACGGATGGCACTGACATGAGCCGCCCTCTGCGCGCGCTGCTGTTGGCCGCGGGCCTGGGCACCCGCCTGCGGCCGATCACCCTGCACACCCCCAAGTGCCTGGTGCCGGTGGCCGGCGAGCCGTTGCTCGGCCGCTGGCTGCGCCAGCTGGAGGCTGCCGGCTGTGAGGCCGTGCTAATCAACACCCACTACCTGGCGGATCAGGTGGAGGCGTTTCTGCAGCGACGTCCCGCAGGGCCCATGGGCGTGCACACCATCCATGAGCCCGAACTGCTTGGCACCGCCGGCACCCTGCTGTCCAACCGTGCGTTTTTCGAAGACTCAACCGGCCTGCTGATCCATGCCGACAACGCCATGGGAGAAAATATGGGTGGTTTTCTGGCGGCCCATGAAACCCGCCCCGCTCTCTGCCTGCTCACGATGCTCACTTTTCGCACCGATCAGCCGCGCAGCTGCGGAATTGTGGTCACCGATTCCCAGGGCGTCCTGACCGCTTTTCATGAAAAGGTGGCGTATCCCCAGGGCAACTGCGCCAATGGGGCTCTGTACGCCTTTGATGCGCCATTCCTTGATTACCTTGGCGGCATGAACCCCCAGCCAAGCGACTTCAGCACCGAAGTCATCCCTGCATTGATCGGACGAATTCAGACCTGGCACACCAACCAGCCCTATCTCGATATCGGTAGTCCTGCTGCCCTCGCCAACGCTCAGATCCTGCTAGCTCCCACCCAATGACCCTCACCCAGAGCAGCTTCGCGCTCGCCGCCGGCGCTTATCTCCAGCACCTGCAGAGTTGCTTCACCGCCGAGGTGCTGGCGGCAGTGGAAACCCTGGCCGAGGAGCTGCGCCTCGCCTGGATCGAGGGGCGCCATGTGTACATCTGCGGCAACGGCGGCAGTGCGGCCAATGCCATGCACATGGCCAATGATCTGCATTACGGTATCGGCGCCTGCGGGCCGGGGCCGAGCCTGCCGGGCTTGCGGGTGGAGGCGCTGCCGGCCAATGCGGGCATCATCACCTGCCTGGCTAACGACACCGGCTACGCCAACATCTACGCCCACCAGCTGCAGGTGAAGGGCCGGCCGGGGGATCTGCTGATCGTGCTCTCGGGCAGCGGCAATTCCGCCAATGTGGTGCAGGCGCTGGAAACAGCGAACGCCCTGGGGTTGAAAACTTTTGCGATCCTGGCCTACTCCGGCGGCCGCTGCCGCGAGCTGGCAGAGGTGCCGATCCATTTCGCCATCGACGATATGCAGATCGCCGAAGACACCCAGCTGGTGGTGGGCCATCTGTGCATGCAGTGGCTGAACAGCAACAAACCCACCGAGCTCAATCCACTTCGCTGAGAACACAGACCGGAATGGCTGAAGTTGATTTCATGAGCGTGCTGCACAAGAGCACGCAGCGCGACTATCTCGCCCGGGTGAATGATCCGGAGTTTCCCAAGGCCAAAGCCGCCGAACTCGCGAAAAAATTTGATTTCGACTACTGGGATGGCGACCGCCGCATCTGCTACGGGGGCTATCGCTATCTCGAAGGGCGCTGGGAGAAGGTGGCGCGGGCCATGGCCGAGCACTACGAGCTGCCCGCGAAACCGAAGATTCTCGACATCGGCTGCGGTAAGGGTTTTTTGCTGTACGACTTCCTCAAGGTGATCCCCGATGCCGAGATCCACGGCATCGACCTCTCCCCCTATGCGATCGCCAACAGCAAGGAGGAGATCCGCGATCGGCTGCAGGTGGGATCAGCCACAGCACTCCACTGGCCCGATGATCACTTCGATCTGGTGATTTCGATCACCACCCTGCACAACCTCCACGCCTACGACCTGGATCCCGCCTTGCGTGAAATGGAACGGGTGGGCAAGGCCAACAAATACCTTTGCGTGGAGAGCTACCGCAACGAGCAGGAGAAGGCGAATCTGCTGTACTGGCAGGTCACCTGTGAGGCGTTCAACACCCCGAAGGAGTGGCAGTGGTGGTTTGAGCACACCGGCTACAGCGGTGACTTTTCGTTCATCTACTTCGAGTGAGCCCAGGCATGGCGGCACGCCCCACCACCACCCAGGCCGCGATCCTCACGGCCCAGCAGCAGCCCCTGGTGGTCGACACGATTGAGTTGCCAGCAGAATTGGGCGTGGGTCAGGTGTTGGTGCAGTTGCGGGTGAGCGGCATCTGCGGCTCCCAGCTGGGTGAGATCGATGGGGTGAAGGGCCCCGACCGCTACCTACCCCACCTCATGGGCCATGAGGGCTTCGCCACGGTGTTGGAGATCGGGCCCGGAGTGAAGCATGTGCAGCCTGGCGACAGCGTGGTGCTGCACTGGCGCCCTGGCGCCGGCATCCAGGGGGATCCTCCGCAGTACCGCTGGCGGGGCGAGCCGCTCAATGCCGGCTGGGTCACCACCTTCAACCGCCACGCCGTGGTGAGCGAAAACCGCTGTACGAAGGTGCCGGCTGACACCGATCCGGATGCGGCCGCCCTGTTCGGCTGCGCGATCACCACCGGCTTCGGGGTGGTGGAGAACAACGCCGGCCTGCGCATGGGCGAGGCGGTGGTGGTGTTCGGCGCCGGCGGCATCGGCCTCAACATCATCCAGGCCGCCGCGTTGCTTTCGGCCTCGGTGATCATCGCCGTGGATCTTTTTGACAGCCGCCTGGAGCTGGCCCGCACATTGGGGGCCACCCACACGATCAACAGCAGCCGCGTCGACGCGGAAGGCGCCATCAAGAACGCCCTGGCGGGCCAGCCGCTGGATGTGTTCATCGATAACACCGGCGTGCCGGCGGTGATCGAGCAGGGCTACCGGCTCACCCACGGCCAGGGGCGCGTGATCCTGGTGGGGGTGCCGCGCCAGGGCAACAACGTGAGCCTGCACACGCTGCCATTGCATTTCGGCAAGCTGCTCACCGGCTCCCAGGGCGGCGAAAGCCGGCCGGCGCAAGACATCCCTCGCTACCTGCGGCTGCTGCGGCAGGGCCGGTTGCAGCTGGATCGCTTCGTGAGTGCCCGCTATCCGCTGGAGGAGATCAACGCCGCCATCGCCGCGATGCGTGATGGCGCCACCGCCGGCCGCGTGATGATCGACCTGTGAGCCAGTCTCTTTTGACCCTGGAGCAGGCCAGCAGCCTGCAGGGCTGTGTGCTGGCCTACGGCCACTTCACCACCATCCATCCGGGCCACATCCGCTATCTGCGCCATGCCCGCAGCCTCGGCGCCTCGCTGGCGGTGGCGCTGGTGGGCGATGGGCCGCCGGATCAGCCGCCGCCCTACCCCTTCCGCCAGCCGGAGCGGGCCGAAGCCCTGAGCCTGCTGGGCATCGCCGATGCGATCGTCCTGCTGCAGGCCGATGAGCTCAGCGACGCCATCGCCACGCTGCGGCCAGTGGTGCTGGTGCTCGGCACCGAGCTGCAGGGAGCCCCGCGGCTTGAGCAACCCCTGGCGCTGCTCAAGGCCCAGGGCGGCAGCGTGCAGTTCCACGCCGGGGAGGTGAGCTATGCCAGCGCCGATCTGCTCACCAGCAGCGAACGCGATCTAAGCCAGCAGCGTCGCCTGCAGTTTGCGGCCGCCTGCCGACGCCAGGGGCTGAGCCGTGGAGACTTACTGGCCTCAATGCAGGCCTGGCGCGAGGCGCGGCTGATCGTGCTGGGCGACACGATCGTGGATCAATACGCCGCCTGCGAGGCGATCGGCATGAGCGCCGAGGCGCCGGTGGTAGTGGTGCGCGAACTGGCTAGACGCAACTTTATCGGTGCGGCAGCGGTGGTGGCGGCCCACATCCGGGCGCTGGGAGCGCAGGTGGATTTGGTGTCTGTCGTGGGCAACGACGACATGGCGGATCTGGTGCAGCAGGAATTGCAAGCCCAGGGCATCGGTGATGCGCTGACGCGCGATTCCTCTCGGCCCACCACGTTCAAGAAGCGCTATGTGGTGGAAAACCAGAAGCTGTTCCGGGTCAGTAGGCTCGAGCAGCACAACCTCGATGCCCCGATCGAAGAGCAGCTGATCGCTCGGCTGGAGTCGCTGGCGTCTAAAGCCCAAGGCATCGTGGTGTCGGATTTCGTATATGGGGTGGTGACGCCGCGGGTGCTGGCGGCGGCGCAGGAGCTGGCCAAGCGACACGGGCTGCTGCTGTTCGGCGATCTGCAGTGCAGCAGCCAGGTGGGCTCGATCACCCGCTTTCAGAATTTTTCGCTGCTGAGCCCGAATGAGCGGGAGCTGCGCCTGGCCCTGCAGGATAAGGACAGTGGCCTGGAGAGCCTCAGTCAGCAGCTGCTGGCCGACACCCATTGCGAGCGGCTGATCGTGAAGCTTGCGGCCGAGGGCTTCGTCGCTTACGACCGTGGCAGCGACGGCCGGATTCTTAGCCAACCGTTCCCGGCTCTGAGCGTCAATCCTGTGGATGTGACCGGAGCGGGGGACTCGGTACTGGCGGTGATGGCGACGGGACTGGCCAGCCGTCAGGCGATAATGCCAACAGCTGCGCTGGCCTGCTGCACGGCGGCCTTGGCAGTGGAGACGATGGGCAACACGCCGATCAATACAGAAGGCTTGAAAAGGTTTCTAGACGAATTACTGAGCTCATGAATTTTTCTTTCTTCAATCAAAAGAAATTCATGCGCGCTCTTCGAGTAGGAAAAAAATTTATCCTACTCGCCAACAGAAAAACCAAAGACTATAGATGTAGCTACTTAACACCTCCACTTGGCTCTAAAACCTTTCGGCTGGCCCAGGAGCAATGCCTTTCGCACGCGGCGCAGTCTTTTCAGGTTTTTGGGCATGCAACCCTGCGCGGAATTCTCACTAAAGAAGAGGTTGAGAAGATTTCCACCGGTCTCGCCGAAATTGGGTCTGGGCTTAAAAGCCAAGACTCAGTAATCACTATTACTCCAGTTGAAAAAAACAGAAAGATTCAAAGCGTTATTTTTAATTCTGAACTGCTCGATGTACTCAAGAGAATACTTCCTCCATTCTGGTATTTTGGCTCAGATGCGTGCGTTGGTTTCCCCATATTTAGCAAGCATCGCGACACTTTCTATACTCCCCCTTTTTTCAAAATCTTTATCCCCCTTGTTCCCTGTACCTTTGCGATTCTGCCGTGCTCCCATTGGCCTGGGGATTCTTATTCGCCCGAGGTGAGCCGCTATGCCAGTGATTGGGATTCCGGCAGGCCTGCTGAGTTTCCTGCTGGCGAGGTGCATTTCAGCCATGGCCTAGGACGCGTTGTTTCAGATATGACCTACGTTGATCCCGAGGATCTGTTCCTGCATCGCCAGCTTAGTCCAGGTGATATTTTTATTTTCAACCAGGGAGCCGTTCATGGACTCAAAGCAGATGCCGACAAAAACTTCTTTCTGGCCCTCACAGTTGTACCATCCCCTGCTGCCGCCCATTCCTACGGCCTCACGCGAACAGAGCATTTAGATAGGTTGATTGCCAACATTGCCTCCAGTGCCGCTTGTGAATATCATCTAAGCAAGTTCAAGAAAGTCGACCCCCAGGAATGTCTATTTTTGGGATATAAGTTTAGTGGCGAGGATTTTAATCTGCTGACAAAAGAAGGTTCCTGGCATGACTGCTTTGGGCTACGTTTCATTGAGAAAGAAAAGTGGCTGGAGGCGTTTGAAGCTGGCAAACATGGGGCTTTTCAACGCCTCCAAGACAAGTTGTAAACCCACGCCCAAATCTCAATGAGTTTACAGGATTTTCTGGTTATCGGCAGCAACAGCTTTAGCGGTAGCCACTTTGTTGCCGAAGCCCTGAGGGCGGGCCATGAAATATGGGGCGTCAGCCGTTGCGCTGAGCCGGATTCCGAATTCCTTCCTTACCGCTGGCCACAGACAGCAAGTAGCTCCCCACTCGCCACGACAGAAAACTTCCACTTCCAGGTGATCGACCTCAACAGCCAGCTGCCTGAGCTGCTTGAGCTGATCGATCAGGTGCAACCTGCGGTGGTGGTGAACTTCGCGGCCCAGGGCATGGTGGCGGAGAGCTGGCTTAATCCTACCCACTGGTATCAGACCAATGTTGTGAGCCAGGTGGCACTGCACGATGCGCTGCGTCAGCGGCCCTTCCTACAGAAATACTTGCATGTCACCACCCCCGAGGTGTACGGCAGCACCGACGAAGGCTGGATCCGCGAGCACAACCACTTCGCCCCTAGCACGCCCTACGCCGTGAGCCGGGCCGCCTGCGACCTGCATCTGCACAGCTTCCACAAGGCCTACGGATTTCCGGTGGTGTTTACCCGGGCGGCCAATGTGTATGGGCCTGGCCAGCAGCTCTTCAGGATTATTCCCCGGGCGATGCTCAGCGCCCGCACCGGCAAACCGATGCAGCTGCACGGCGGGGGTTACTCGGAGCGCTGCTTCATCCACATCCGCGATGCCATGCAGGCCACCCTGCGGCTGGCGCTTGAGGCCGATCCCGGCAGCACCTGGCATCTCTCCACTCGCGAGCCGATCAGCATCCGCGCCCTGGTGGAGCGGATCTGCGAGCGTTGTGGGGTGCCCTTCAGCTCGGTGGTGGAAGAGAGCGGTGAGCGGCTGGGCAAAGACCAGAGCTACCTGCTCGACAGCACCTCCATCCGCCAAGCCTTCGGCTGGAGTGATCAGGTGAGCCTGGAAGAGGGCCTCAACGATACCCTGGCCTGGGTGGACGAGCACCTCGATCAGCTCAAGACCCTGCCTTGGTCCTATCAACACAAAGCATGAAACTTCTGGTCACCGGTGGCTGCGGTTACAAAGGTTCGGTCTTGGTGCCGCTGCTGCTAGCCGATGGCCATGAGGTAGTGAGTGTTGACACACAATGGTTCGGCAACCACCTGCCTCAGCACCCCAACCTCACCAACCTCCAGCTCGATATCCGCGACACCGAGGCGATTCCCCTGGAGGGCGTGGAGGCGATCATTCACCTGGCGAACATCGCCAACGACCCGGCGGTGGAGCTCAACCCCACCCTCAGCTGGGAGGTGAACGTGCTGGCTGGCCAGCAGCTGGCGGATCGGGCCGTGCGGGCCGGGGTGAAGCAGTTCATCTTCGCCAGCTCCGGCAGCGTGTACGGGGTGAAGGACGAGCCGAACGTCACGGAAGACCTCACCCTGGTACCGATCTCGGTGTACAACAAAACCAAGATGGTGGCCGAGCGGGTTTTCCTCTCCTATCAGGATCAGATGCAGGTGCACTGCATCCGTCCGGCCACCGTATGCGGCGTGTCACCACGCATGCGGCTGGATGTGAGCGTGAACATGCTCAGTTATCAGGCGCTCAAGAATGGCCGCATCACCGTCTTCGGGGGCGATCAGACCCGGCCCAACATCCATATTCAGGACATTGCCAACGTCTACCGCCACTTCCTGGCACACCCCGAGATCCCCAGTGGCTGCTACAACGCGGGCTTTGAAAACATCTCGATTCTCGACATCGCCGAGCGCGTCAAGAGCAAGATCGGCGCCGAGATCGTGGTGAGTGCTTCCAACGATCCCCGCTCCTACCGCCAGGATTCCAGCAAGCTGCTGGCCACCGGCTTCCAGCCCAGCCACAGCGTGGCCGATGCGATCAGCGAAATCGCCGAGGCCTTCCAGCAGAACGCCCTGCCCGATGACGAGTCGTGCTACACGGTGAAGTGGATGCGCCACCTGGATATCGCCGCCCCGGAGCTGCCCGCATGATCGCGGCCCCACCCAGCCCGATCAGCGTGGTGGAGCTCCGGGCCACGGCGCTCACCCTGCGCCAGCGGCTCGTCACCACGTCGGCCAGCGCCAAGATCCCGCACCTGGGTTCCTGTCTCTCCTGCGTGGAGCTGCTGGTGGCGCTCTACTGGCAGGAGCTGCGCATCGATCCAGCTCAGCCGGAGGATCCGAATCGCGATCGCTTCCTGCTCAGCAAGGGGCACGGCGCGCCGATTCTGTTTCAGGTGCTGGCGGAGCGGGGCTTCTTTCCCCTGGAATGGCTGGAGGATTTCGGCAAGGCCGGCAGTGTGTTCCACGAGCACCCGCCCAAGCCTGGCTACATCCCCGGCATCGAGGCGGCCACCGGCTCCCTGGGCCATGGCCTGCCGATGGCCCTGGGCATGGCGTTAGCGGCCCGAATCCAGCAGCGCCCCACACGCTGCTATGCCCTGCTCAGCGATGGCGAATGCAACGAAGGCAGCATCTGGGAGGCAGCGCTGCTGGCCGCCAGCCAGAAGGTGCACACCCTCACGGCGATCATCGATTTCAACAAGTGGCAGGCCACCGGCCGCAGCCAGGAGGTGATGGCTCTCGATCCGTTGGCGGCCAAATGGGAGGCCTTCGGCTGGCATGCCCAGGAGATCGATGGGCACAATTTCGATGCTATCGAAGCGGCCCTGGCAGCCGCCCGCGACGAAACCGACCGCCCCAGCGTGATCGTGGCCCACACCGTGAAGGGCAAGGGCGTGTCGTTCATGGAAGACGACAACAACTGGCACTACCGCACCCCCAACCCTGAGGAGCTGGCCGCCGCCCTCGCCGAACTGGAGCCGGTCTGATGCGCGACGCCTTCGCCCAGGAAATGACCCGTCTCGCAGCCGAGCGCACGGATCTGACGCTGCTCTCCGGCGATATCGGCAACCGTATGTTTGATCGCTACAAGCAGGTAGCGCCGGAGCGCTTCTTCAACTGCGGCATCGCCGAGGCCAACATGATGAGCCTGGCCGCCGGCATGGCCCTGAGCGGCCTGCGACCCGTGATCTACACGATCACCCCATTCACCACCACCCGCTGCCTGGAGCAGATCCGCGTGGGCGTAGCTTACCACCAGGCGCCGGTGGTGATCGTGGGCACCGGTTCCGGCCTCTCCTATGCCGAACTCGGCCCCACCCACCACTCGCTGGAAGACATGGCCATCCTGCGCACCCTGCCGGGGCTGAATGTGGTGGCCCCGGCCGACAGCGCCGAACTGGTGGCCCAGCTGCGCGAGGCCCTCGATGCGCCCCATCCCACCTACATGCGCATCGGCAAGAAGGGAGAGCCGCCGCTGCATGGCGAATTAGCCCACCTGGGCATCGGCAAGGCCAACCTGCTTCGCGACGGCAGTGATCTGTTGGTGGTGGGCGTAGGCCCGATCCTCGGCGATGCCCTCCAGGCTGCCGAGGCGGTGGCTGCGGAAGGGCTCTCCGTGGCCGTGGCCAGCCTTGGCGGCGTCAAGCCCCTCGATACCGCCTTCCTGGAGGCGATGGCAGAGCGCTTCCCCCGTTGGCTGAGCCTGGAGGAGCACGGCATCACCGGTGGACTGGGCAGCGCCTTGCTGGAGTGGCTGGCTGAACGGGATGGTCCACCCATTCGCCTCAAGCGGCTGGGCGTCCCCGATGCCTTCCTGCATGAGCTGGGCAATCAGGGCTACACCCGGCGCAAGCTGGGGCTGGATGCGGCGGGTCTGGCCCAGTCCTTCCAGCAGGTGAACGCGCCGTAACACCATGCGGATCGGGCTGGATTTTGACAACACGATCGTCTGCTACGACCAGGCGATCGCCCTGCTGGCGGAGGAGCTGTTTGAGCTGCCGGTGGAGGTGCCCCGCACCAAGATTGGCCTCCGCGATCATCTGCGTGCTGCCGGCCGTGAACCGGAGTGGACCGCATTCCAAGGCGAGCTCTATGGCCCCAGCATGCGCTATGCACAGCCATATGATGGGGCCATCGCCACGATGCAGCAGCTGGTGGCAACAGGGCATGAGCTCGTGATCATCAGCCACCGCAGCCGGCGGCCTTATGCGGGCCCGCCCCATGATCTGCATGCGGCGGCCAGGACCTGGGTGGCGGATCGTCTGCAAAGCGCCGGGCTGTTCGGTGCCGCTGGCGATGAAGCCCAGGTGCATTTTCTGGGAACTCGCGATCAGAAGGTGGAAATGATCACCCATCTGGGCTGTGAAGCTTTCCTGGATGATCTGCCCGAGGTGCTGAGCGCTCCAGGTTTTCCAGCCGCAACCTCAGGGATCCTGTTTGATCCAGCAGCTGTCAGCGGAGCTTACGAGGAGAGTGGCCCCATTCGGATCAACTCCTGGGTGCAGCTTCCCGGCAAGCTTTTATCACGGTGATTGTTACCCCGTCCTTGTTGCCCCCGGACTTCGCACGCCATTGGGCAAGGGAGCTGGGCTCCAAAGAAGAGAGTTTGCTTCGGCTGAAGGGCGGCATCAACAACCGTGTCTACCGATGCGGCGATCAACCCTTCTGGGTGATCAAGGGATACAGCCCTTGTAAACCTGGGCCACGCGACAGGATGCAGGCTGAGGTGGAGTTTCTGCAATATGCAGCTCAGGTGGCCCCAGGCTTTACTTCCGGGCTGGTCAACGTGGATATCGATCGGCGTTGTGTCGTACTGGAGTACCTGGAGGGAAAAACATTCCCAGAAGGATCACCCCCTCCGGAAACAGCAGTAAATTGCGCGGTGGAGTTCTTTCGACAGTTAAATTCAGATCACACCGCAGCCAGGCAATTCATACGCCAAGATGCGGCTGAAGGGTTCCTCAGCTTGACTGAACACCTTGAGAATATTCATCAGCGACTGGCCGACATGGGATGCGAGCACCTTCCCGCATCAATCAAGCCACAGGCTGAGCAGCTTTTGTCCACGATGCGAGCGCAATACAAGAGCATCTTTGAGACCACTGCATATCAGATTAGCAATGGGCAGCTGATCAATGCCATCCAGTCAGATGAACGCTGCATATCTCCTAGTGACTTCGGCTTTCACAACGCCATCTCGACATCAGAGGGAGTAAAATTCATTGATTTCGAGTTTTCCGGATGGGACGATCCAGTAAAAGCCGCAATTGACTTCATCCTCCAGCCACGCGTTCCAGTGAAGCAAGGGCTGTCTCCACTGCTTGCCTCACTGCATGCGAAGGTTCCGCATGTTCTTAGAAAGCGCTACGAAGCCCTTACACCAATTCTCAACTTAAAGTGGTCTTGCATCATTCTTTCAGTTCTCAACCCTGATCGCCTTATGGAAATAGTCCGCATAAGCCCCAACGATGAAATTGAGAATCTGATTTCTGAGCGCATAGTTGCTGTAACCTCATACCTTAGACGATCATCTGAATCTCTCACTTCGCCCACATGACTAGATCGGTAAATCCAGAGATGACACAGGTTATCAATTGGCCAACTTGGCCCCAATATGATCAAGCACACGAGGACGCTGTTCTGCGTGTGATCCGCAGTAACCAGCTCTTCGCAGCCACAGAAGTCGCCGCATTTGAACAAGAGTTCAAAGAATTTGTAGGCGCTAGTTATGCGATTGGCGTTGGCAATGCAACCCAAGGCTTACAGCTTGTATTAGCAGCTCTTGGCGTTGGCACCGGGGATGAAGTCATTGTCACGCCCTATTCTTGGATCTCATCAGCATCCTGCGTACTGATGCAGAATGCTATCCCTGTGTTTGTGGATATTGAGCCCGAAACCTTCGGTATCTGCCCTGAAGCACTAATAAAAGCGATTACGCCTCGAACCAAAGCAGTGATTCTGGTTCATATGTTTGGGCTGTGCTCAAAAGTTGAAGAGATCAAAAAAATCTGTACGGATCACTCCATTGCGCTGGTTGAAGATGGAAGCCATGCTCATGGTGCTCGTCTTAGAGAAAAGCATCTTGGCACATTCGGGCAAGTAGGTGTTTTCAGCCTGCATCAACGTAAGGCAATTTCAGCCGGTGATGGCGGGGTGCTCTGCACTGATGATCAATCTATCTATGAAAAGGTAAGACGATTAAGATCGTTCGGCGACAAACAACTCAGTTACAATTACAGGATGACTGAATTTGCAGCAGCCGTCGCAAGAGTTGGCCTTACTCGGTTAGAGCTGCAAAATGATACTAGACGCAATAATCACGCTACTCTTGCATCGAACTTGATTGGCTCACGAGTGCATGTGGTGGAAGCATCAGAAAATGCAAAGCCAGTATTCTATTCAAATCTTCTCCTTATTGACCTGCCCTATCAGCAGCAGGAAGAGCTTTTAGCGGTTGCTAATTCGGCTGGAATTCCGCTCAAGCGTACATGGCAACCTCTCCACAAGCATCCTCATTTCCAAAGGGCCAATATGGTTAATAATATTGCTCCTTGGGACAACTCTACCAAAGGCTTTATTGAACCTTCATGCTTACAGCTTTTAAATTCAGAAGAATATCAAGAAAACCGCCTTTTCGAAATTGACTGCCATCCTCTTGTTGATGAGAAAACCGTAATAAATGCTGCCTATTTTCTAACCGATCTGATAAAAGCATGAGATCAGGATTTTATGATCACATTAAGCTCTCGGAAGTTGAACTCAGCGATCTCAAGGAGATTGTCAAAGCAAGCCACGCAGCACCCTGGATTTATCAATCAATAGATGGCCTTCATGCATCCCAGACCGCGACGCTCTGCGGTGTGTATGCCAATGATTCACTCGCGTCATTCGCATGGTATTTGCAACGGTCATCGATTATTAATGGCATATCTTATAGTGGCTTATCGATTGGAGTTGTGACAACGGCTCCTGCTCACCGTAATCGCGGCTATGCTAAACAACTCATTTTGGCAATTGAGGATCTAGCGCTTCAGAAAAGACTCGATTTCTTGTACCTAGCTGGCATCCCCGGCTTCTATGATAAGTACGGCTTCAAAGGTTTTGCTCCCAAAAGCAAACTCGTATTTAGAAAGTCAGACCTTCCGAAAGCGACAGGTACTATTGAACCTTTGTCCATAGAGGATCTGGAAAGAATCTCTAAAATGCATGCCGATTATTCTAGTATAACTTCGCCATGCATGATCCGATCTTTTTATGAATGGCAAGACCTACTTGGCCCGCTTTCGACAACATTCCTTTTTAACCAGCCGAAAGTAGTGCTGAATAATAATCGCTTCCCAATTGCCTACTTCTGCAACACTCCTGGCAATGCCTGCATGATTCGGGAGTTTGTTCCTCTCCAGGATACTGCATCAGTCATAAATGCACTAGCAACTATTGCCAACTCTGTCGAATATTCTGACCAAGAGCAGATCGAAATCTTTGCCCCAGCCAAAGGGCCAGTCTGGGAAGCCGCGGCCAACACTCTAGGCGCTGACTTTCTGTGTTTTCTACGCCCAAAAGCCTCTAACATGATTAAATGGCTTTCAGCAACAAAACTAGCAAATGATTTCCATTGCGACTTTATCCTTCAGGGAGATATCCTATGAATGAATCAGATCTTAAGGGATTTGCCCCAGAGCAGTTAAAAGCGATTCGAAACGAGCTCTTTAATTTAAGAAAAAGTTTATCGAGTCAGGATCAAAAGCTGCTAGTTGAGCTGGCTGGATTCTCAATGCTTCCTCCCTCTCGTCTCTTGGATGCCTATCGCTCAGCTGAGCAAGCAGCTAAGCGCCGACCTAATGCTGCAATAGTTGAGTTTGGTGTCTATCGAGGTGGAGCTCTAGCCGCGATGGCGTATGGAGCTTCGCTCACTGACTGCTTTTCTGGCCCCATAATTGGCTTCGATACTTTTGAAGGCCATACAGCAGCGCCGCTGCCACATGAGGTTGATCTGCATGGGAATCTGCAGCGGCCGATCTTTGATCAAATGCAATCAAACGGCGAAGTCTGGGCGGGTTGTGATCTTGACACCGTATACAAAAATTTCGTCTCAATTGCCACAGGCATCCCACATTTCCTTCCCACCCCACGGTTGATCAAAGGTAATGCATGTTATACAGCCTCCCAGTTGGCAGGATTGTGCCCAAATGGCATCAGCTTGTTGAGACTTGATATGGATTGGTATGAGCCCACAAAAGCGGCTCTCTCGGCAGCTCTTCCATTGCTAAGTCCGAATGCAACTCTGATAGTTGATGACTATGGCCATCATTCAGGCGTTAAAGATGCCATTGATGAATTTCTCTCTGATTTAACGACTCCATTTGACTCGTCAATGACAGATTACTCCTGTCGACGGATTCTTTTTTTAGCATAAAAACAATTTCTTGCACTTGAGATGTCTGATTCAATCCTTAGGCAACAAGAAGCAGTTATTCATAGCCATGATCATCCTTGCATTACTCTGCCTCCTAACATTTCCGAGATCCTCTGCCGCGATCCACGATTGATAGGTTTTGTGGCTGCACGCCACAAATTTGTAGCCAAGATCCTAGAGGGCCGAGATATTCTTGAAATTGGCTGCCAAGAGGGCTTTGGGACAATGTTTGTAGCCCCATACGTCAAGAGTATTACCTGCATAGACTTCTATCCTCCGTTCGTGGATGGTTTCCAAAAGTATATGGCGCCATTTCTACCCAATTGTTCTGTTAAGCAGGGAAACATCACACAAGAGTCTTTCCAGGGTCCGTTTGAAGGTGCATTTGCCCTTGATGTTTTGGAACACATTGATGCCAGCGACGAGCATTTATTTTGGAACAACCTTTGTGAAAGTATCACACCGAAGGCTACTGCTATTGTAGGCATGCCTTCTCTTGAATCTCAAGTTTACGCCTCTGAGGCATCAAAGCTTGGGCATGTCAATTGTAAATCTGGATCAGACTTGAAAAAAGTCGCATCAGAATATTTCTCAAATGTTATCATATTCTCCATGAATGATGAGATGCTGCACAATGGATATCTGCCCTTGTCGCACTATATCATTGCAGTATGCACAGGAAAGTGCTAAGCCCACAAGTTTTGGCAAATCCGAATCCAACTTATTATCTCCAACTGCCACTTTGCATCATATCTTCTTCCTAAGCCGCTTGCTATCTATTAATGCGTAGAATCCGAAGAATTAGAAAATCCCTGGAAAATCGTGCCCTTGGTTTTTCAGCGCGAATCCGGCACAAAGCTTATCGTATAGCAAGCTCTATTTACAATAAGGCCTTTAGTTACTACCTGCGCCTCTCGCCCCTTAATGTAGAGCCAATTTGCATTATTCGCTCAAACCCTATCTTTGAGAACTTAGATCATTGCCTGAACTATTTCATATTCCACGCGAGTTATGGCGACAAATGGTGCATCCTCTCATTCCTGGGCGCCCATTTGCAACTATATCCAACAAGCCGCATTATTGCTGACAACGACGATAAACCACTGGTCGGTCTGTTTCTTGATGGCAATACTATTGAAGAGAGATTTATCTTTATTGATAAACATAGCCTACTGTCTCTTTCGGCACATTTCCGGCCAATTAGCCGGGTCTCAACCCAAATCATAGATTCATGGTCTGCACCAGGCTGCCAGCATGTGATTACGCCCTTTTTGCTTGCGAATGGCCTTCCTGCTGGAACTCTCAAGCATCTTCATGCCGTCTATTATCCATATTTTATGGAACTATTGAATCTGCATGGAGTTTCATACGGCACCTTGATTAAGACCTTGCTGTATCTCCCTGCAGACACATGCTCTAGTTCTCCTTGCCACTTTACGCAAGACGATTATCAGGCAGCCGAGGAAATTAGCAAGAAGGGTTCCGTTGGCGAAGGCCATTGCCCCTACGTCCTGATAAATGTGGTCAACTTTTCGCATTCTAGCTTAAGCACGGCTCAGTTATCGCTTGTTATTTCCGTTTGCATTGAGCATGGCTATCGAGTACTTGTCAACCAAACTCAATCAGGCGAGCACTTTGCCTTCGGTGAAGTAATGCAAAGTTGTCCTCAAGCCGAGCTGATCACGATACCTCCTAGATTGCTGTCGCTTATTTGTGATTTGGCCGAAGCTGTTGTCGGAGTTATAGGTGGAGCAATGAATATAGCTGTTCAGTTCAGCTCCTCACACGTATTGAGCCTGCAGACCAGCGCCTTGGGTTATGGTGTTTCTGATGAGGAGCTCTTGGGCAAATGGGGAAAGGAAAAAATCTGGCAATGGATTGATCAAGACTGGCCGTGTCTCCGGCCTGGGCGGGTTGTGGAAAATGCCTATCTTGGCGATGCCGATATGGTTCGTGATGATCAACTGCAGGAGCTGATATCCTGTTTCCTCAATAAGGTCATGCTGGTTTCATCGTCTATATGAAAGCTTTTGGAGCCACCTTCAAAAAACATGACTCTCACATTGCTGTAATGAAGGCAGTCATCCTCGCCGGCGGCCTCGGCACCCGCCTCAGCGAAGAAACCAGCCTCCGCCCCAAGCCCATGGTGGAAATCGGAGGCCTACCAATCCTATGGCACATCCTCAAGATCTACTCTGCTCATGGCATCAACGATTTCATCGTCTGCCTTGGCTACAAGGGCTACCTGATCAAGGAATACTTCTCCAATTACTTCCTGCACACCAGCGACGTCACCTTTGACATGGCCACCAACCTGATGGAGGTGCACCACCGCAAGGCCGAACCCTGGCGCGTCACCCTGGTCGACACCGGGCCCGATACGCTTACCGGCGGCCGCCTCAAGCGTGTAGCGCCCTACCTGCAAGGCGAAGGCAGCTTCTGCTTCACCTATGGCGATGGCGTTGCCAACGTGAACATCACTGAATCCATCGCCTTTCACCAGCAGCAGGGCCGTTGGGCCACCCTCACCGCTGTGCAACCCCCCGGCCGCTTCGGGTCGTTGGAGTTCGAGCGCGGCCGTGTGCTCTCCTTTGAAGAAAAGCCCCAGGGCGATGGCGCCTGGATCAATGGTGGCTTCTTCGTGCTCGAACCCCAGGTGCTCGACTTGATCGAAGACGACCAGTCGGTGTGGGAGCGCGACTGCCTGCCGCTCATCGCCGCCATGGATCAGCTCAATGCCTTTGAGCACCGCGGCTTCTGGCAACCGATGGACACACTCCGCGACAAGCAGCTGCTTGAGGAGCTCTGGCAATCCGGCAAGGCCCCCTGGAAGGTCTGGTGAGCGGCTCCGATCCCTCTTTCTGGCAGCACAAGCGGGTGCTGCTCACCGGCCACACCGGCTTCAAGGGAGCCTGGCTGGCCCTCTGGCTCCAGCAGCTCGGTGCCGATGTGCACGGCCTGTCCCTGCCACCGGATCCAGATCAGCCTCTCTTCCCCGCCCTCGGGTTGCAGCTCTCGGAGGATCGGATCGACCTGCGCGATCAGCAGGCCGTGCAGCGCAGCGCGCTTGAGGCTCAGCCGCAGATCGTGCTGCACCTGGCCGCCCAGCCCCTCGTGCGCCGCAGCTATGCCGATCCGGTGGGCACCTGGAGCACCAACGTGCTCGGTTCCCTGCACCTGCTGGAGGCGCTCAAGCCCCTCACTCACCCCTGTGCTGTGGTGATGGTCACCACCGACAAGGTGTATGCCAATCGGGAGTGGCCCTGGGGCTACCGCGAGGCCGACCGCCTCGGTGGCCATGATCCCTACAGCGCCAGTAAGGCCGGCGCCGAACTGGCAATCGCCAGCTGGCGCAGCAGCTTCATCGGCACCCTCCCGCATCAGACGCCCCACCTCGCCATCGCCACCGCCCGCGCCGGCAACGTGATCGGCGGCGGCGACGGCTCCGCCTACCGCGTCCTCCCCGATTGCATCGCGGCTCTCCAAGCCGGCAAGCCGATCGCCATCCGCAACCCAGCCGCCACCCGCCCCTGGCAGCACGTCCTGGAGCCCCTCGCTGGCTACCTGCTGCTGGCTGAGCGCCTCCATCGCCACCAGCTCAGCCAGCCCCACATGGCCAACCCCCACGCAACCAGCTACAACTTCGGCCCCTCCACCGAAGCCAACCGGCCCGTGCGCGAACTGGTGGAGCAGGTGCTCCAGCACTGGCCGGGCACCTGGCTGGATCAATCCGACCCCAGCCAGCCCCACGAAGCCGGCCTCCTGCATCTGGTGAGCGACAGGGCCCAGCAGGAGCTGGGCTGGCGGCCCCGCTGGAGCTTTGCGGAGGCTGTGGGCCACACCGTGGGCTGGTACCAACGCCGTCATGAAGGCGCAGACGCGCGTGCGTTGTGCCTGAAGCAGCTGGAGGTCTACCAGTGCTTGTGATTCCGCCGGAGCTGAGGCAGTGGCGGTTTGCCTTTGTAGTCGTAGCGCCCCAAAATTTCACACATAGCAACGGTATCCGCGTTCTTCTCGACGCGGCGGTGACGGCTCGATCTCTGGGAATAGACGTCTGCATTGTCCCTGTTGAAAATGAGTTTCGTTCCTACAATGCTCTGCCAGCTCCCTATGCCTCGCTGCCAATCAGTTGGGAAATACCCCGAGGGTGTTGTGCCCTTTTAGGCGACACCCTCACGGACGAACTCCTTAGTGATACTCGCAGCCGTGCTGATCGAATCTGCCATTACAGCTTGGCCCCAAACGGCTTGTTCCAGTGCGAAGGGCTCTTCGGTAATCGTTTGTTTCTGCATGAGGGTGAAAGGCAAGTCGTTTACAGCCCACAGATATCCACAAAATTTCCATTCTTCTATCTGCAATCAAATTTCATTGAGTTGGAACCTTGGATTCAATCCACACGAAAGACTAGAAGGCCATTGTTGAGGCAAGACCAAGGACGAACCCTGAAGGCCTGTATTTATCCTGGTAAAGGCCATATAAAAGAGCTGCCTATCGAGTTGCGCCGCCGAATTCGTCGCTCTGGCTCGCAGCTCATAACCCGCTGCTATCCAAGAAGCAAAAGAAAACTCTACAGGTATCTCTCCGAGGCTGACCTCCTGGTCAGTTTTGACCCCTTGTCTAGCCTTTCATATGAAGCCACTTTGCTTGGGATACCCTCTTTCATCCTTCCTCAATGGGACGAACACCATTTCAGGGATCATTTCCCTGTAAGGCTTGATGGCATCATCTGGAATGACCTTCTGGCATTTCTTCGTCTCCTGGATAACGGATTCGATTATGAGGCAGTGCTTTCTTCATATCGCGATGCAATCGCCCGCAATCCGCAGGTCATTGTGGAACTGCTGAGCTATGCCTCAGGCCTCCAGCAGGCGCAGCCCTTCTCTGCCGCAGATCTCAACAGCTACTGGCAATCTCGCCAACCGTTCTTTGCCCAGCTCAACATGCCGTCACCACCGGAAGCCTGGGGGCCCCTCTCCGTTGCGCTTCTGCCCCTCACCCCATTGGATCGCCTGCAGGATTTCAGCCTGAACGCAATCAGGCGCTTCCTGCAGCGGTGCCACCGGTTTGCCAAGCGTCTTCGCGACGCCGTCCGGCGGCTGCGGGCATGATTCAACCGGATGAAGCACCCCACCCCCCGTGATCAGATGTTCTGGTACCGAGCCATGCATGAGAAGGCCAGCCCGCTGGAATGCCATCTGACAGCTTTGGAGCAGGAGCGCCGCACCTTGCTGGATCTGCAGATGCCGTCGTTCATCCGAGGCGATGAAGACGAAGACGCCGGAGACCTCTTCTACCTGCCCCCGCAGACCACCACTCCTGCATGACCAACCCCGCCGCTCTGCGCCAGGAAATCCTCCGCCTCACCCGCGAATACTCCCGCCATGTGCACGCCGGCTTCCGCCCCGCCGTCGACCCCGGCCGCAAGCCATGGCAGGAAGGCACCACCATCCCCTACGCCGGCCGCGTGTTCACGGAAGACGAGGTGGAAGCGGCGGTGGCCAGCACGCTCGACTTCTGGCTCACCCTGGGCAACGAAGGCGAGGCCTTCCAGCAGGAACTCGCGGCGTTCCTGGGGGTGCGCCACAGCCTGCTGGTGAACTCCGGCTCCAGTGCCAACCTGATCGCCATCTCGGCACTCACCTCGCCCAAGCTGCCGGAAGCGCGGCGGATCACGCCCGCCGATGAGGTGATCACGGTGGCGGCGGGCTTCCCCACCACCGTGGCACCGATCGTGCAGGTGGGGGCGGTGCCGGTGTTCATCGACGCAGACCCGATCACCGGCAATGCCCGCTGCGACCAGCTGGAGGCGGCCTACAGCCCGGGCAAAACCAAGGCCGTGATGATGGCCCACGCCCTGGGCAACCCGTTCGACCTGGCCACCACCCTGGCCTTCTGCCGCAAATACAACCTCTGGCTGGTGGAGGACAACTGCGATGCCCTCGGCTGCAGCTACTCGATACCGCGCGCGCTGGCCGAGAGCCTGGGTTTCAGCGAGAACAGCCCCGGCCTGGATGAGGGACTCGATCGGGTGGTGCGTTACACCGGCACCTGGGGCGATATCAGCACCCAGAGCTTCTACCCGCCCCACCACCTCACCATGGGCGAGGGCGGCGCGGTGAACATCGTGCGCGACGCCAAGCTCAAGGTGATCGCCGAAAGCTTCCGCGACTGGGGCCGCGACTGCTGGTGCCCCAGCGGCATCGACAACACCTGTGGCAAGCGCTTCGGCTGGCAGCTGGGTGAACTGCCCGCCGGCTATGACCACAAGTACACCTACAGCCACCTGGGCTACAACCTCAAACCTCTCGATCCGCAGGCTGCGATCGGCCGGGTGCAGCTGCGTCGCCTGCCGGAGTTCATCGAGGCCCGAAAGTACAACTGGGAGACGCTGCGCCGGGGTCTGGCGGCCAATGCGGACGTGCTCGAATTCGCCCTGCCCACCCATGCCACCGGCTGGGATCCGGAGCACGGCTTTTCCTGGGACGACACCGGCTGCCGCACGGACTGCTCCTGGTTTGGCTTCAAGATCGCCGTGAAGCCATCAGCCCGTTTCAGCCGTACCGAGCTGGCCCAGGAGCTGGATCGTCATCAGATCGGCAACCGCATGCTCTTTGGTGGCAACCTGCTGCGGCAGCCGGCTTTCGTGCAGCTGCGTGCGGATCGGCCCGAGGCTTTGCGGGTGGTGGGGGAGATGAAGGGCTCTGACGAGATCATGGCCAGCACGCTCTTTCTTGGCACCTATCCAGGCCTCACCAAGCCGATGCTGGATAGGGAGATCCAGGTGATCTCGAGCTTTGTCCACTCCTGAGCAGCCGATGGCCTCCGATCTGCTCCTGTTCGGTGCCGGTGGGGTCCTCGGTTCCGCCATCGGTGCCCATCTGCTCGGCCAGGGCTACACGCTGCATACGGCAGGAGGTTCCACCCTTCCAGGCGCTGCCTCGCATCGGCCGCTTAGCTACGACACCCCCTTGGGAGCCTCAACGTTCTCAGGCCTGCCGAGCCTTGAAGCGGTGGTGTGGGCCCAGGGTCTCAATTGCAGCGACACCGTCGCCTCGTTCGAGGCCGCCGATCTGCAGCGCCTGCTGCAGGGCAATGTGCTGTTCATCGCCTCCAGCCTCCAGGCCCTGCTTGCTGCTGGCAAGCTTTGCGAAGGCAGCCGTCTGGTGGTGGTGAGTTCGATCTGGCAGCTCGAAAGCCGACCCGGCAAGTTTTCCTACACCGTCTCCAAGGCAGCGCTGCAGGGGCTGGTGAAATCCTGTGCCCTCGATCTCGGACCCCGCGGCATCGTGATCAACGCCGTGCTGCCCGGTGTGGTCGACACCCCGATGACCCGCGCCCACCTCTCATCGGATCAGATCGCCGCCATCAGCGCCCAATCGGCCCTCGGACGTCTTCCCCAGCCAGACGACATCGCCGCCGCGGTGGGCTTCCTCGCCTCGCCCACCAATCGCGCCATCACCGGGCAATTCCTCACCGTGGATGCCGGATTCATCGGCCTCAAGCACGCCTGAGCTCCCATGCCCGCGCCCCTTACCGATCTCCAGATCCGCAGCGCCCGCGCTGATTACAGCGTGGCCTTCCCCGCGCTGACAGATTTAAGCCAGTGGCAGCCGCAGGGCGATCTGCTGCTGGTGGATGCCTTCTTCCGGGATCGGCTGCCCCTACCTGTTGGCCTGCCGGTGCTCTGGATCGAAGCCACCGAGGAGGCCAAGGCCCTGGAGCAGATCCTGCCCCTGTTTGTGGCCCTCAAGGATGCCGGCCTGGGGCGTTCCTCTCAGCTCACCGCCATCGGCGGCGGCGTGGTGCAAGACATTACCACCTTCCTGGCCTCGCTATTCATGCGCGGCATTCCCTGGAGCTACGTGCCCACCACCTTTCTCGGCATGGCCGACTCCTGCCTGGGTGGCAAAAGTTCGATCAATGTGGGCCCCTACAAAAACCTGATCGGCAACTTTCATCCCCCTCGCCGCATCGAGATCCTTCCCGGCTTTGCCCGCACCCTGCCCGCCGTGGAACTGGCCGGGGGCCTGGCCGAGGCCGCCAAGATCGCCTACTGCCGTGGCGCCTCCAGCTTCGCCCTCTATGAGCAGCTCGCCGAGCCTGTGCTCAGCGGTAACTGGCAGGAGCAGCAGCTGGCGGAGCTGCTGCACGCCACCTTGGCGGTGAAGCAGTGGTTCATCGAAACCGACGAATTCGACCAGGCTGAACGACGCTTGCTCAATTTCGGCCACACCTGGGGCCACGCTCTCGAATCGGCCACCTCCTTCGCAATCCCCCATGGGCTCGCCGTGGCGATCGGCATGCTCGCGGCCATTCGTTTCACCGGAGAGCAGCCTCCTTCCGCCGCCCTCAGAAACCACTGCCTTGCCTTGCTGAGTGCAGTAGTCGAGCCCGCTCAGCTACGGGCCTTCATTCCCGATCGTTTCCTGCAGGCCTTCCGTGCTGACAAAAAGCACTCAATCGGTCACATACACCTGATCGTGCCCACCGCAGCGTCGAATGGGCTTGGTGTCGAAGAGGTGTGTCTGCCCGCCACCGAGGCCTCCTTGGTGGCGGTGCTTCAGGCCATGGAAGAGGCGCTGGAAGTTGTTCGAGCAGCGCTCACAGTCGCCTGATGAAATATTCCGATGCCCTGATCCGCTGGCTCAAGGACACTGGCTTCAGCCATTGCTACTTTGTCGCGGGCGGCAACATCATGCACCTGCTCAACTCCGCCCGCCAGCAGCTGGTGTGCGTGCCGGTGGTGCATGAGGTGGCCGCCGCGATCGCCACCGAATACCACAACGCCACAGTTCAGGCCGACACCGCAGCGCCTGGTGTGGGCAAGGCTCTGGCCCTGGTTACAGCCGGGCCAGGTCTCACCAACACGCTCACAGGCCTGGCGGGCGCCTGGCTCGAGAGTCGCGAGCTGCTGCTGCTGGGCGGGCAAGTGAAGGTGGAAGATCTCGCTCCGCCGGGCCTGCGGCAGCTTGGTATTCAGGAAGTGGATGGCGTGGCAATGGCGGCACCCGTATGCAAACGCAGCCTCTGCCTGCGGGAGCCGCTTCCCGCCGTTGCCGTGCTCGAGGAGGTGGCCGAGAGCTGGAGCGGGCGTCCCGGCCCTGTCTTTCTCGAACTCCCCCTTGATGTCCAGGCTGTGCAGGTACCAGAAGCCTGGGGGGAGACAACCTCACTCGCATCGACGCATCTCCTGGGCAGCAACCCCGCTCCTGATCCTCAGCAGGTTGCGGAGGTGGCAGCCCGATTCAGGGCGGCAGAACGGCCGCTGTTGCTGCTGGGTGGTGGGCTCTCCCATCGCCAGGCCCGCGCCTTGGAGGCTCAGCTCGCGGCACTGGAACTGCCGATCATGACCACCTGGAACGGTGCCGATCGCTACCCATCTGATCACACCAACTACGCCGGCCGCCCCAACACCTGGGGCCAGCGATCCAGCAACATCATCCTTCAGCAGGCAGATCTGGTGCTGGCCCTTGGATCAAGGCTTGGCCTCCAGCAGACCGGATTCAACTGGCAACAGTTTGTGCCCCTTGGTGAAGTGATCCAAGTCGACATTGATCCTGCTGAACTGGCCAAGCCCAATCCGTGCCTGACAGCAGGGATCCAGGCCGATGCTGATCAATTTTTGGAAGCCCTAGTGGCCCACCCCCTGGGTGAGCATGGCAAATGGCTTAGATTTAGCCAAGAGGTGCGAGGCCTGCTTCCCCTCTCTGAGCCGTACAACAAAACGCCCGAGGGCTTCCTAAATCCATATGACATGGTCGAAGATCTCTCCAGGCTCTGTGAAGAGGGCGACCATATCGTGCCCTGCAGCAGCGGCGGCGCCTTCACAGTGATGATGCAGGCCTTCCAACTGCGACGTGGGCAGACAATGCTCACAGACAAGGGTTTAGCCAGCATGGGATACGGCCTCGCAGGAGCAATCGGCGTGTCGATTGCAGATCCACTACGGCGTACTGTGCTGGTGGAGGGAGATGGTGGTTTTACCCAAAACCTTCAGGAACTCGCCACGGTGGCAGCGAATCAGCCGAACCTCAAGATTTTTCTCTTTTGCAACGAAGGATATGCCTCTATCCGCATGACTCAGAAGAACTACTTCGGAGGGGCCTACATAGGCTGTGATGTGTCATCTGGTTTAGGCTTTCCCAACTGGACTACCCTCGGGACAGCCTATCAAATCCCGTCGTATCACCTCAAGCATGGCTGGAATGCTAACCCAGATTTCTTGGAACTCTGGAATAATCCAAGCCCTGCACTCTTCCTAGTACCTTTGCACCCAGAACAAACTTATTTCCCTAAAATCACAAGCCGAGTAAGTGCCAATGGCGGAATGGAATCGAACCCTCTTCATTGGATGTCCCCCGATTTGCCCGAAGACGCAAGAGAAAAAGTCATGCATTATTTCTCGAAAGCCAAGTCCAATACACGCGACAAATAACAAGTACTACAACTACAATTTCGAACTGCATAGACCATGAATTCCTATGAAAAAAAAATGCTGGAGATCCTTCGCCAAGGCAAGGGAGAATACGGCGTTGTTGCAACCAAAGCAGAATTTGAAGCAGAAGGCACACGAACCGACGAACTTTTGCGGCTACTGGAAATTGCCAACAAGGCCGATGTGGGCCTCGCACTCAAGGTGGGCGGATGTGAGGCCATCCGCGACATGCTCGAAGCCAAGCAGTTTGGCGTACGGTTCATTATCGCTCCAATGGTAGAAACACCTTACGCCCTTTCCAAATACATCGCAGCCAAAGACAAGGTCTTTTCACCTGAAGAGCAGGAAGATGTTTCCTTTCTTTTCAATCTCGAAACAATCACTGGCTATAAGAATCTTGATGCAATGCTCGAGATCGCATCGGCCAAACCGGGATGCAATGGCGTTGTGTTCGGCCGAGTCGATTTCAGCGGCTCTATCGGGGTTGGCCGCACAGGCATTGAATCCGAGCAAGTGACCACCTCGGTGGAAATAGCATCCCGAGCATGCCTCAGTAGGGGCTTGGATTTTGTCGTGGGCGGAGCCGTCTCTATTGATGCTCTGGCCAATTTGCAGCGTATTAAAGCAATTCATCTCAGCCGCTTTGAAACACGTAAAGTTGTGTTCAGTGAAGCGGCCCTCGATTCTCCCCATATCGCTAAGGCTTTGCGACAGGCAGTACACTTTGAGCTGTTATGGCTATTGAACAAACGCGAGTACTATGGTCTAATGCACCGTGAAGACCAGTCGCGCATCGAGATGCTTGAGAGCCGCTGGAAAGTACTTGATGAAGGGTAAACCAAAGCTCCAATGAGAGATCCCACAGAGCAGATAACCTAGTTCTACATGCAGCTATTACTCACTGGTGGTACAGGCTTTTTTGGCAAAGCGCTATTGCGCCATTTACTGGCGGACTCCATTCCAACCGATACATCGGTTGTGGTTCTCAGTCGCAACCCTGCTCGATTCCTTGCCGCCTTTCCCGAATTCGCAGCGCAGCGACAGATTGCCTTCGTGCAAGGTGACATCCAGCAGCGCGACTCGCTGCCGTGGGGGCACATCTTCACCCATGTGCTCCATGCGGCCACTGATTCCACCAACGGGCCTAGCCTCTCCCCGCTGCAACGCTATGACCAGATCGTGGATGGTACCCGCAACATCCTCGAACTAGCCGTTGCTACAGGCGCCCGACGATTTCTACTCACTAGCTCTGGTGGTATCTACGGTCCACAGCCGGCTGATCTCGTCGCCATCCCTGAAGATTGGCCTGGCAGTCCACCTCTAGCAGAACCCAACACAGCCTACGGCCAGGCCAAGCGCGCTGCCGAACACCTGTGTGCGCTGATGGGCGAGCAGCATGGCCTAGAAACCGTGGTGGCCCGCTGCTTTGCCTTCGTGGGGCCCGACCTGCCGCTCAACGCGCACTTCGCCATCGGTAACTTCATCCGCGATGCCCTCACGGCCGATGCCATCACCGTCTCCGGCGACGGCACGCCCCTGCGCACTTACCTGCACCAGAACGACTTGGCCCATTGGCTCCTCAGCCTGCTGGTGCGCGGCTGCCCCGGCCATGCCTACAACGTGGGCTCCAATGAGGTGATCAGTATCGCAGACCTTGCTCATCTGGTTCGCGACATCCTTTCGCCAGACAAGCCTGTCCGATTCTTGGTTCGACCCGACCTCGGAGTTGCGCGTAATCGTTATGTGCCAGACATCCGCAAAGCTCGTCGAGAGCTTGGCCTCCACGCCACTTTGGGACTTACGGACTCACTGTGCTCCTTGAAGAAGTCTGCGGTCGAGACCCCATAGCCGCTTGATATTCCAGACCAGTTTCCCAAGTCTAAGGTTATCAGTGGGAATTTCTGATGTTGTTGCTGGCAGTGGCAATTTACCCTTTGAAGTCGCTTGGCTAACTTGTCAATCGTGGGAAGTTGATTTGACGTGACTCCCATGGTCAGTCCAGGCCTTGTGAGAGCTGGTGGGTGTGGACATGCGACAACTCCTTGTTGAGCGGCCCTCGAGGGCCGAATGCGGCTGAGTGTGTTGTACGTCCAGCGCCAACGGTCAGCCTGGATAAGTGCCTCAGGGGCTGTGGCGAACAGCTCTGTTTTGAGGAACTCATCCCGGAAGCGGCCATTGAACGATTCCGCGAATCCTTTCTCCCACGTGGATCCTGGCGCGATGCAAGCCGTGCTGGTGGTGGCGCTGGCCTCACACCAGTCCCGTGGGGCCTGGGCGATGAACTCCGGTCCGTTGTTCGACTGAATGAATGCTGGCGCCGGGTAAAGGCTGTTGAGCTCCTCCAGTACCGAAACCACTTCCTTGACCTTGCAGCGTCTTCCTACCCGGACGGCTAAGCAGAGACGGCTGTGCTCGTCGATCATGTTCAAGAACTTCAGTCTGCGGACGTCGGCGGTGGCGTCGAACTGGAAGTCCATCGCCCACACCTGATGGGGATGCTCAGCCCGGTGACGTCTCACCGAGCCGTTGGCGGGCTATGCCCGCTTTCGCTTACGGGAAGTAGGCAGCTGCAGCCCTTCCTCCCTCCAGAACTGTTGCACCCGCTTGTGATTGACGGTCCAGCCCTCCCTCCGCAACAGGCGGTAGGCCATGCGGCGACCCCAGCGGATGTGCTCAACTGCGATCTCTCGGAGGCGATGGCGGAGCTTTGCCTCACCAATATCGAGGACTTTGACAGCATGGCGTTGGGTGCTGCGGTGCTGTCCCATAACCCGGCAGGTCAGACTTTCAGAGGCCGGTAACGCTCCAGCAGAACCTTGACGGCTCTGCGGCGACGTTCCGGGCTCAGAAGTTTCCCTCGGCAAGTGCCTTCAGCATCGCCTTCTCCAGCTCGGCCTCCGCCAGAATCTTCTTGACTCGGGCGTTGTTTCTCCAGCTGAGTCAGCCGCGTGGCTACCTCGGCCTGTATGCCGCCATACTGCTGCCGCCAGCGGTGGTGCGTCGGCTGCGTCACTCGATCACTCGGCAGACCTCGACGACGGTCTTGCCCTGGGCGATCAACTGCTCGTCGGTTTTGAGCTCAAAGATGATCTACTCGGCTGTATGCTTGCTGAGTTTCATAGTCGAGTCCCCGGCCCAGGCTTGCCGGCTGAGGACTCCCGTTCACCCAGGAACGATCTTTGGGGGACACGTCATTTCAGCATCCCCCAAAGGTCATTTTTGACCTTGCTGGTCACTAGCAAATTTCTCCTAATTAACTAAATCCCTGCTTGAATTGTGAAAAGCGCTTATTGTCTGCCAGGTGTTGCCGTTATACTGCCAACATCCAACGAAGAAGATAGAGTAAAGAATGTACTAGATTACTATGGTTTTTTAGAGAATGCTATATATGTAATTGATAACAATAGCAATGACTCAACAGTAAGCATAGTGCAAGCATGCCATGGTGTCGAATTGTATTCTAAGAGTAATCCTGGAACGACCGAATGTGAGGAGTGGTTCTTTTGGCTTACCAATACTATTTTAGCTGAATATTACTTGTTCTTGTCTTGCTCGGAAAGATTGTCTTGCGCTTATTTTAAAAGACTGCGCTCATTGATTGACGACAGATGCGATTTATATTACACAAATAGGATATCATATACTGGCAATTATGAGTCAATCTTATTTAATGGCTACAAGGGTATTTTTAACCCTGCCATGCGACCAATCGTATGTAGGTTTATCAAAAGAGATGTCCTGATTGCCAATTACAAGAATATACTAATTCATGACAACTTTAAGTCCTTTGCTCCGTATTACAATCAAATAGTGGACAAAGATCCTGATTGCGCTGTAATTCATTTAAGGCCATATCCTGATTTAAGAGAACTGAAAAAATTAGTTGATTATGCTTTGGTGGAATCTAGAAGCCTTTCCGGATCTTATTTGAGATATGCTGCAAAGAATATTTTGAGTGAACTTTTTATTTCGGCAATACTTTTCGCAATGGGTAGATTAAAATTCCCAGACAATATTAATATTGTTTCTCGCATTGCGATGCATTTAAACGTTTATGTGCTGGCTGTTACGTCTCGCCATGTTGGTCGGCAGCGGCTGTGAGACCCCCTGCAGCCAGCGTTGTGAAATAGAACACCTAGTCTCTGGCTGTTTGGAAGACTTCGGAACGCACTCAGATACGCATAGAGATACTGTTTATATTCAAACAATTCCAGTTAAAACACAGCGTGTTGATACTTGGATTAAAACACTAGATGTTGATAACACGATTTATAATGCTGCTAATATTGACGTGCAGGGATATGAACTCCAAGTGCTTAAGGGAATGAGTTCATGCCTGAGTAGACTTAAGGTAATAGAACTCGAAGTTAATACCGAAGAGGTTTATAAAGGTTGTGCTCTGATTCACGAAATCGACTATTATTTAAGCCATTATGAGTTTCGACGCGTATACGTCAATATGTGGGGACAAGGCTATGGTTCGGCACTATATATAAACCCAATATATCTGATTTATTAGTATCTCTTCTTTCGATTCGCACTTATAGCATCAAGAAGGCTCGCGAAAAAGTTCTTTTAAAATATTTTATACCATATAAGAGTCATGTCAAGTAATTTTCTGGGGATACAAGCGGTGCATCTTGAACATTTATATACATAGCGGTTAATGGTGTAATTGTTAATTTCTAATATGCTTGATTTGTGATGCCTCAGCTAAAACTAGCAATCTTAATACCTTCGATAGGTGAATCTAGTGCATTTATGCTTTTCAACAGTATTGTTGACAGTCTCCAATCTGGAAATTACTTACTGCGTCTCCAAATTCAAGTTCTTATGCTTGTAAGCTCATGTTCAAAAAACCATATTGCACAATATAGACTATCACATCATAGAATCTATTATACAACTGAGAAATATGGCGCTTCAAAAGCAAGAAATAAATTAGTGCGTTTGACTATTGCACCCTATATTCTCTTTTGTGATACTGATTCGCAAATATCTGATAAGGTTCAATTTCCCACTGCAATGAATACTATGTTACGCAAGCTTGATTTCCTGTCGGCAAAGGACGTCATTATATTTAGTGATACAAAGAAAACATCAGTAAGTTTGAGTCCATTTCGTTTCCGTCTAACAGAATGGAACTTTTTAGTATCTAGACAGTTATTTATATCATCAAGTGGTTTTCCTGATAATGTAGGAGTTGGATCGTTAAACATTTGCCAATCTGGTGAAGCCCAATTCTTATTTAATATCTTCTATAAATCTAAGGTTAGTTTTTTTGAATTTCCACAAATATTTGTACATCCCAGCTTGGGATCACTCAGCGAATACCAAGAGCTTTATAACGAGGGAAAGCTTTTGACTTATAATATTGGCGCAGGCTACGCAACATTGTTTAATCTCATTTTTAATCCATCTAAATTATCGATTTTCCATGCAGCATGTTTTGCTTCAAATACTCTATTCTTCCTTCCTCTAAGATGTTTAACAAATCTATTATATCTTAGGGTGCTGCAGGGAAGAGTACAAGGAGTGTGTATTGCATTGCATGAGATTGTTATTACCGGACGTAAGATCGTGAATTTGTATGATTCCTAACCATTCCTATCTACTAAATACGGCCGTACCTGCTTCTAAATATCTTCTCACCATTATAACAGTAGCATTTAATGCTGAGCAATCTATAATGAATACTTTAAAATCACTTGAAAACTTGCCTTGTAGAGAAAAAGTAAGATATCTATATATTGTTATTGATGGCTTTTCTACGGATGGCACCATTGGATTAGCAAAAGATTATACATATAGAGCAGATTTTGATGTTATTATATTAACAGAGGCGGACTTGGGTATTTATGACGCCATGAATAAGGGACTAAGAATTTGCTCCAACTATAATACTGCTTGGTTTATGTTTCTTAACTCCGACGATGTGTTTTGTGAGTCAATAGCTGGAGTTAATGAAATACTCTCTGCTCTTGAGTTTGATGTATTAGCTTTTTCTTGCGAGTTTACCTTTGTAGGTCGGCCTAGCAAAATCGTAGTCCCTTCCAAGCATTGTTCACCAACAAATCCCGCATTGGGTTTGCCCTTTTTGCACCAATCATCGATCTATAGTTCGAAACTATTAACCTTTGGAGATCTTTTTGATCCCAGATTCCGAATTGCCGCAGATTATTCTTTTATGATTCGTTTCTATTCGGATCTTAATATTGTATACTTGCCACTCGTGCTTACTAGGTTTGCCTGTTCAGGAGTGAGTTCAAAACTCTCCCCATTGGCATTGAAGGTAAAAAATATTCTAGTCATTTGGAAGTCTTCTTTGCCAATCTTTCAGAGAACCTACGGAATACTCTATCAACTATCTGAAGGACTAATCTATAGTATATACCTGGTAATTAAACGGATTGTGGCACTGAAATGATAACCTTCTCTTCATTTACCAAGATTTTAGAATCACTATTGGTAACCGCCCTTCTATTTTACTGGACTTTTATTTATTTTTGCCATTACCTCTACTTTCGATTGACCTCATTTTCGCAAATATGGTTTTTTACCTTTGATAACCTATCTGCGATACACGCATTGTGCCTTTCCTTCCTTATTCCAACTGCTTTTTTTACTGCTTATCTTTTGTGTAAAAAAAATACTTTTAGTACCTTCGCATGCACTCCTGGCCGAACTAAAGTTTTGATAAATAAAAACTATGAAATCAAGACGCTCCTTATTTGTTTTATTTATATATTATCCACGGTTCTACTTCTTGGCGCTATTCCAATTTTCTCTGGTAAACAAGGTGAGATCGTTCCTGGACAAATCCTATTTATAGTCCTTTCAGTCATCTTACTTCAGTTTGTCGTATTATGCTTCAAACACACTTTATCAACTCTTAAAAAACTTTTGTATTTAATGCTTCTCAGCTTTATTCTGGCAAATCTCTTGTTCACATCAAGAGTATATTTTATTAGCGCTTTTGTGGCTGTATTATTATCTTTTAACTCGCAAAGACTCGAAATAATTCTAATTTCCTTACGCAAGGATCTTTTGACGCTCAAACTCAAGAAATCTTTTATTCGTGTCTCATCTCTTTTTTCCCTTTTATCTTTGCTTTTTTTCTATATTTTGCAACAATATACGCTTTCTAGGGGTTCACATTTTCTCGAAAAAAATAACTACTTGCTCGTCGACCTTATATATCAGAGGTCTCTTGAAGCGTTTCCTCAATCGGCTGAGTTGTTATACAACCAATCAAGTTGCATTGTAGGGTACCCATTTATTCGGTTTTATGAAGGCTTTTCTGCCTTTATGCCATATTCAATGCGTACATTCTTTGTGTCTGCCCCTCTTGTCGACCCACATTATCAGTCGATACATGCATCCTCGCTCGTTTCTATTTTGCAAGGTGTAGTCTGCTTGAACCCATTTATTCAAAGCCTTTTTATATTTGTTATCTTTCTATCAATTTACTTGTTGTTTTTCAAAGCTCTTCAGGGTATGTTTACGTTTGCTTGGAAATCTATGTTAGATATTTCTTTTGTTATCGGCTTTTCATCCCTCTCTTTCTTAATAACTTCCGTTAGAAGTGATGTCTATTTTTGGCCATTACAACTTTTTGGATTCATGATAGCCGTACCAAGATTAGTGGTATATATTTCTAGGTTCTGACGAGTTCTTATCGGAATTCTTTGCATCCTCTTGATTTAGTAAAGCTCTGGAGCATCAGCTTCATTGCTTTGCATCGACTAACTTGTTGTTGTGTCTAACCACGTTTTTAAGCAGAGCAGCTCGCAGATCCGCTGCTGAGGGATGGGCGGCCAAGGGTTGAGTGTCTCCTGATTTGGTTTAGATCGACAGGTATCTCGTCAGTCAGCGGTTTTGCTCGTCGGAGTTCTGGAACGGAATCGCATAAGTCCATACCTTGCAGAGGATCTGGATGAATCGCGCGGTCTTGCCATTGTTCCGGTGCGTGTAGGGCCTGGTACCTCTGTGCTTAGGCCGCGGAATGGTCAGGCCTTGGCGAATGCTTTGGAGAGGTAGGCCGAGCCGTGGTCGCTCATCACCTGACGGCAGTCAAAGCCCTGGCTGTTGATTCAGGCGAGTGCCCGGCTCAGAAAGCCTAACGTTTTTGATTGCTGCTTGTCAGCAATAACCTCGACGTATGCAAGTCTTGTGGCGTCGTTGTTGGCTACACGTGGTGGTACCCCTCCACCTGATCACCTTCGGCAATTTGAAGATGGTCTTTTGGTTGCAGGGAGTGCTGGTGCTGCGGATGGTGAACCAAGAAATCACTAAACGTGCTGTTTTCATAAACACCTCCTTGCGATGTCCAGATGCTACTCTGCCTGCATGCTGTCTAATACTTATCTGGCTTTATAATCTTAAAATGCTTCAATTGTAGTATTGACTGAGGCCAATCCACTTTTGTTTTCAATGAACTCGAAGACTGCATTAATTGCTGGCGTAACTGGGCAAGATGGCGCATTTCTGGCTCGTGATCTTCTTCAAAAGGGATATCGCGTTGTTGGGTCAAGCCGTGATGCGCTGAACTGTGATACTCATAGACTGCAAAGGCTTGGTATCGAGAATGACATTGAACTAATCTCTCTCGCTCCAAACGACTTCAGAAGCGTCCTCAAAGCCTTTTCTACCGTCCTCCCTGATGAGATTTATAATCTTGCCGGGCAGACTAGTGTGGGCCTGTCCTTCGAGCAGCCTGTTGAATGTATGGAGTCTATCTCGGGAGGTACCTTAAACTTCTTAGAGGTCATTCGCTATATGAATACATCATGTCGCTTATTTAGTGCCGGGAGCACCGAATGTTTTGGGGATATCAAAGGTATCCCTGCCAATGAATTGACAGCCTTTCATCCGAGGAGTCCATACGGGGTTGCCAAATCTACTTCTTTTTGGCAGATCGCCAATTACCGTGAAGCCTATGGGATATTTTGTTGTACCGGCATTTTGTCTAATCATGAATCTCCTCTCCGTCCTAGCCGTTTTGTAACTCAGAAGATCATACAGGGAGTTAAGAAGATTAAACTTGGCTTGGCAAGTGAGTTGCGGCTGGGAAATCTCGAGATCTGGCGTGACTGGGGATGGGCTCCTGAGTATGTGGAGGCTATGTATCTAATGTTGCAGGCCGAACAGCCCGATGATTATGTTATTGCATCTGGGCGGACAATGTCCTTGCTGGAGTTTGTGCGTCTAGCTTTTGATGTTGCAGGGCTTAACCATCAGGACTTCCTGGTTACTGATTCAACCTTTCTACGGCCTAGTGATCTGTGCTATTCGTCCGTTGACCCCAGTAAAATCGCAAGAGATCTTGGGTGGAGGGCAAAAGCTACTCCCGATGACATTGTCGCCTGGATGTACAATGAAAGACTGTGTTAAGGAAGCTCTGGGTAACGAGCTCTCAATGAGAGCCCAAGGCCCCAATTTGTTGGGATTGAACAAATTTGGGGGACTTCAGACTTGATTAACCTGATTTCACTGTTTCAAGACCCAAAACTTGCCCTTACGTGGAGACTTTTATCCTCCATGGGCAACCCAATCTCCCATCTCGTACTTTAAAGCAACGTGCGACGAGTCATGAACAGGTTCGAGAGTGCTGCCATCACATGCACTTTGAAGCGGATCTTGGGCATTCCCCGCAGCCTGGTCTTCTGGAAGCCGAATTGTCGCTTTATCAACCGAAATTGGTGTTCCACCTTGGCGCGGATGTGAGCCTTGGCCATCTCGATCATTTCATCCTCTCTAGCCTCGGGTGTATCGGGTAGTGCGCGGCGCTTGCCAGGGCGCATTCGATATTAGGCCCTCAAGGGGCGTACGCCCCTGCAGGCAGCTCAATCAGGAGCTGCAGCATGACTACGACCACCCCTCTCGTAAGCACTGGACCGATAAAGGAGGTCAAGCCACACGTGCGTCCTTGAGCCGGCTGGGCGTCATGTTCGCTGGTGTCTGCGACTGGTCTACAAGTGGCTCCGGCTGGAAGGCTGGTCCGTCAATCACCAACGGGTGCAGCGCTGGCTGAAGAAAGGACTGGAGCGGCCCTTGCCTGACCGGCGCAAGCGATCACGTCCTCCTGGCGGCAAGCGGCAACTGTTGCGGGCCGAATATCCCCACCACGTCTGGGGCATCGGCTTCCAGTTCGATCAGACGATGGATGGGAGGGCCCTCATGTTCATCAACATGATCGATGAGTTCAGCCGGCTCGCGTTGGCCATTCATGTCGGTAGGTGCTTCAGGGCCGTTGAGGTGATCGACACGATCGAGGAGCTGCTGAAGCTCTACCCGGCACCCACTCATCTTCGAATGGACAACGGTCCGGAATTCATCGCCACCGCCCTACAGGAGTGGTGTGTCAGAAGCGGTTGCAACACGGCCTACATCCCGCCAGGTTCACCCTGGGAGAACCCATTCGTGGAATCGTTCAAAAGCCGTTTCAGAGATGAGTTCCTGAACACTGAGCATTGACCTCGGTGCAGGAGGCCAAGCTGTTGGCTGAACAGCACCGAATCGAGTACAACACCTACAAACCGCATTCGGCGGTCCAGGGGCGTACGCCCCTGGAGGTCCTCCACCAGTGGAAAGCGGCCTGGCTACCCACCAGCGCTCAGAAAAACTGGACCAGCAAATGGGGCCACGTCAGCACCAAATTCATTCGGAACATATGTGTCGCAAGGCAAGACTGCGTATGCAGCTCTCCAACTGTTAACCCTAATGAAAACCTTGATTTATTGCAGTACCCCGAACTTTCGTGGCATTCATCAGTACTCTTTGTTGTTGTATCATACTAGCCTTTTGTTTGGAGACGCTTCACACTTTTATCCTTCCCTCGCTTGTCAATTCCGTAACAAGCTAGTCTCCTACATCTGGCAAATTCTTTGGGAGCTGTTTCATGGTAAGCCTGCCAAGTTATTTGATGTTGAAATCTACTCCTATCCTCGCCTCCCCATTGCAGCTCTCTTCTGCAAAAAGAATCTGCCAATGACAGGCATAGTTGTTCACGACTTTATACAGTATGTTGACGATCACTCTATTCCTTCACTTTTTCGTATATATAATATCTTTGGGCCGCTCGAGCTCCTTAAGCGACTTGTTCATACTGCCCATTTCAGGCTGAGTCTGATACGTGCTGACTTCGTTTTGTTTAATAGTCAATACACAGCGTCGTTGTTTAAGGAGTTGTTTGATCTCAGTTCTCGTCGGCTTTCAGGCCGATCATTAATTTTGCACCCAGCCCCTTCATTCGCGCCTCTTGCAGTAGTAAATGCCATTGACTCTCTGCCATCGATGATTGATCAATCTTCAATCGGTATTCATATTGTTTCAGGCTTCTCGCCAAGCAAGCGTAGTGATATCCTTGAACATTTTCTTCTTAAGGTTAGCAACTACTTTGTTGGCTGCAATCAAAATTTCCATGTAAACGTATTTGGGTATGATTCTGCATTTCTGCAAAGTCTTGTTTCCGAAAACTTCAGCGTATACTGCCACTCCGGCTTTGTTGATGAAGCCAAACTTATCGTCTCTTGTCTGACGTCCCACGTCTTCATAAGTACTTCTGATGCTGAGGGTTTCGGAATACCGCTATTGGATTCGATGCTATTCGGACTTTCTTGTATCTGCTCACCCATTCCAGCTTATAAGGAAATCGCCAATACTCATTTATCACTTGGTGATTCGGTTATATTTATTAATAGCATGTCTCTCGAGCCTGATGAAGAATATTTTCTTGCATTTATTCGTGCTATGTCCAAGTTAACAGACTTCTCCCCTGCAGCCCGCGCGCAGGCATATCTTCGCAGGTTCCGGCAAATTGAGGAGCGCTCTGCTGTGTCTCTAAAGTCCTTTCTTCTGGCTCAGATGCAGTACACCTATCTATGAAAATCCTCTTTGTCCTTCCTAGGTGTCCATGGCCTCCATATGTTGGTCAAGCTAGGCTAGCTTTTTATCGAGCTAGAGAGTTGAGTAAACTTGGACACTCTGTTCACTTGTTCTGCTATGGCTCTGGCATTAATAACTTGTTGCCAGATCAATTGGCTCAAGTTACCGAAGTCTTTGAGTCTTATTCCTTTCATAATTTATACGCTCTCCACTTTTGTCTTCTGCTCGTCCTTGCCATACCAAGGTTCTTCCTGTCTCAAAAGCCTCTCATCGCCTCCAGCTTTACGCCGCTCTATACAACATGTTTATTTAAACGACTTGTTTCTGCAGGCAAATTCGACTTAGTCCATTTCTATTCTATTAGATCGTTCCCTCTCTGGGGTGTGGCTGAGCGCTTAGGACTTCATTTTGTTGTTGATCTAGTCGACTCAATGGGTCTTAACTTTCAAAATCGACTTGAAAAACTTTCTTTTCTGGTCAGGCCTGTTTTCTCTTTTGAGCTTCGACGCGTAAAACGTTTTGAACTTAGTCTTCCAGCTTATGTTCACTGTAAAGCATATCTTGTAGTTGGATCAAAAGACCTTTCTTTCCTCTCGCTTCGCTCTTCTACCGACAGCAGGAATCCTTGTCAATCAAATCAATTCCCGTGTCTCAAGATATGTCCAATAGGAGTTGAACCCTTTGCCCATGCGAACATCGATTGTTCTGTATGTACTTCTCCAAAAATCATCTTCTTTGGCTCTCTCTCGTACAGTCCAAATGTTGAGGCTCTTGAATGGATGATCCATCGTGTATATCATTTGCTTGTAATCCACATTCCCAATATTAAATTCCTTGTTGTTGGTTCCAACCCGTCGCACCTTGTGCGAAATTTGTGTTCGGAATACCCTTCTATTCAATTAGTCGAAAACCCGCCTTCAATCGCTGAGTATCTTTTTAGTTCTTTTGCTTCGGTGGCACCAATGGTTTCTGGTAGTGGTCAGCAGTTCAAGGTCATTGAATCTCTCGTTAACTCCGTTCCTTGTGTAACTACGTCACTTGCGGCGGATCCATTGGGTCTTCGCGATGGTATTAATGTAAGCGTCGCAAATACGCCCTCCGAATTTGCCAGTAAAATATCACAGTTATTTTACGATACTGACCTTGCAGAACGCGTTTCTCGATCCGGTCGTTGCTATGCCTTAAGTCGATTTTCATGGAGTGCATCAGCTGAGATTCTTGAGGCTATTTACTGTGCTTGATTCATGCACATGTCTGTATTTAAGTAGACTTTTTATCGCTTCCTGCGCGGATCAAATGTTATTCCTTTCTGCTTCTTTGCATTATCTTAGGTTTCCATGGGGCTTCCCGCCAAGTAGCGTAAATTCCTGGACAGTCTGCGCCGGCTGTGGAGGTGCTGACGATCCGTTGCTCAATGCCCGTGCGGGGAAATGGTGGGCTGGTGTGTGACTCTGGTCGGAGCACTACCACTTTCTCAGGATCAGACCATGCCCATCTCCGATTCTGTCGCAATTAAAGTGGCGCAGATGCTTGGCAGCGGCACCGCCGGCGAACTGTGATGTGGGTGTTTAATAATGTACAGGTCCGGTTCCTGATATCGTTCACTCCGCACGGGAGGAACGGGGTTTGATCTCAGTGTAGACCTCATGGAGAGTACTACCTCCCAGGGAGCTGTGTGGCCTTACATGGCAGTACCTCCACAGGAATCGGGCAAGGCTGATTTCAGCCTCCCAGCCATCGCTGTAGGCATGCAGATACACCTCCTCGTATTTGACCGTTCTCCACAATCTCTCCAGCAGGATGTTGTCGTAGCAGCGCTTTTTCCCAGACCAGCTGATCTTGATTACATCTCCCTGCAGCCTGCCCACGAAATCAGCGGAGGTGAATTGGCAGCCCTGGTCGGAGTGGAAGATTTCTGGCCTGCGGCCGCCTCCCATCGCTATCTCCAGAGTATCGAGACATTACTCTGTGTCCAGGCTGTTGGAGGGCTGCCAGCTGAGCACGTTGCTGGAGAACAGATCCACGGCCTCGGCCCAGACCTGATCCACAGCCGTAACCACTCTGTGGTCCACCAGGCAGGGTATCGCTCTGATGGGTCCCCTGAAACCCCATGGCTGATTCAAAGTCTCAACATGTGTTGGGCTGAGGCTGTCGCTTGACCATCGCCAGCAAGGTTGTGATGTCGTGCATCACCGCCTGCATGCCAGAGCGGATCGACCGGAATCCAGCCAGCCGCAGCAGGTTGAGGGCTGCTGTTCGCAACGTGGCCATCGCGCCGGCGCCATTGCCCCGGTAACGATGGGCATCCTCGTGGAGCTGTGTGTCACGAATCCAGTGCCAGCCCTCAATGCTCCAGCGGTCTCGCACCAGTTGCAGCAGCGCCTCTGGCGTGGTGCGCAGACTGGTGAGGAACAGGTGCTGCGCCTGAGAGGGCTTGCCGTCGCGCTTGCCGGTGGCCGTCACCTCCACGATCCAGCTGGTGCCGACCCAGGTCTCGGCGATGTGCGTCGGTGTCTGTTTGGCACGCAGGGTCCAGGTGATGGAGCGGCCATGGCTGATCTCGTGATCCGTTGCCACAAAAGGGATCTTGCGCTTTCCCTGGAACTGGCTGCGGATCTGCCGGTGCAGCGTCTTCTGGTTGGCCTTGACCGTCAGCAAGAAGTCGGCTCCCTGCTCCTGGAGCTGCCGAAAAACGGCTGCTGGGTATGCAGGGCATCCGCCTGGATCAGCATGCCCTCCAGATCCAGCTCACCAAGGAGCTGCCGCAGCACCGCCCGCTCGTGGTTCTCACCGGTGGCGTAGCAGCCC
>Ga0194134_10000602_pt1 | contig 55189 bp, 62 predicted proteins | sample TA2KigOff0mmetaG_FD_148602 | JGI IMG/M metagenome (GOLD analysis project Ga0194134, IMG submission 148602) | Freshwater microbial communities from Lake Tanganyika, Tanzania - TA2015056 Kigoma Offshore 0m | ecosystem: Environmental > Aquatic > Freshwater > Lake | place: Tanzania: Lake Tanganyika... | reverse complement strand
CCCAGCACGGCCCCGATCGCGCCACCCCCCAGCAGGGGAGTCATCAGCGGCAGTGCGCCGGCGGGCCAGGTGCCCAGGGCTGCAAGCGCCACCAGTGCATTCACGGCAATCAGCAGCAGGCTGGTGGCCGAATGCGGCGACCTGGCCATCGCCTACCTGCGGCGGCGGCTGGCCGGGGACGGCTCACCAGCCTGATCAGGCCCAGAGCGACTCCAGGGTGTAGGGGCCGCCCTCCTTCACCCAGAAGGTGCCGTCGATGAAGCGATGGCTCCGGTCGAGCCCGTCGATCGCCTCCATGTCTTCAGGAGCCAGCTCGACCTCGGCGGCGGCGAGGTTCTCGGCCAGGCGCGCCAGCGACACCGACTTGGGAATCACGGCGGTGCCGCGCTGCAGGGCCCAGCCCAGCACCACCTGGGCCGGCGTGAGGTCCCGCCGGGTGGCGATCGCTGTGATCGTGGGGTCCTCCAGCAGCACCGGCTGGCCGGGGGGCCGCATCTGGGGCGGCAGGCCCGGGGTGCCCAGCGGCGAGTAGCCCGTGAGGTGCACACCGTGGGCCTCACAGAAGGCGAACAGCCCCTTCTGCTGCAGGAAGGGGTGGAGCTCCACCTGGTTCATGGCCGGCCGGATGCGCGCCTGCCCCAGCAGGCTGTAGAGGGTGGCCATGCCGAAGTTGCTCACCCCGATGTGGCGGCACAGGCCCCCGTCCACGGCCGCTTCCATCGCCGCCCAGGTGGCCGCGATCGGCAGGGTCTCCAGCGACACCAGGTCGTCGGCGCCCTCGGGCATCACCACCCCCGGCCGGAAGGCCACGGGCCAGTGGATCAGATACAGATCGAGGAAGTCGAGCTGCAGATCGGCCAGGGTGCGCTCCAGGGCCGGGGCCACGTCCTCGGGGGCATGGGCGTTGTTCCACAGCTTGGAGGTGATCCAGAGCTCCTCCCGCTTCACCAGGCCCGAGCGGATCGCCGCCGCCAGGGCCTCGCCGATCTCCGCCTCGTTGCCGTAGATGGCGGCGCCGTCGATGTGGCGGTAGCCCAGCTGCAGGGCCGCCGTCACCGCCGCACCCACCTCGCCCGGAGGGGCGTTCCAGGTGCCCAGGCCGAGCATCGGCATGGCCGCGCCGTCGTCGAAGGGGAGTGTCTTCAAGGCGGTGGAACCCGGAGGGTCCTCACTCCACCCTGGCCTTGGCGCGGAAGTCAACCAACGCGAAGCTGCGGGCCTCGGGTTTGGGCGATTCGATCAGCAGCTGCAGGCGTTCCCCCTGCCGGCCGGGACGGTCGATGGTCACCGCTCCGAGGGACTGGCCCATCCCATCGAGCACATCGAACTTGGCCTGGATCTCGCCGCAGGGGCGCTCCAGACAGGCGACCTCCATCACGTCGATGATGCCGCCGCCATAGAGCCGGGGCTTGCGGCAGATCCCCTGGCAGCGGCGGGTGAACACCCCCTGGTCCGATTCCACCCAGCCGTCGGCGAGCAGGTCCTGGCGGCTCTCGCCCCTGCCGCCGCCGGCCGGCTTCTCGGCCAGGGACGCCCGCAGCCCGGCCGCCAGCCAGCCGGCGCCGAGGCCCACCAGCACCAGACCCACAGCCAGCAGCCGTTGCAGGATCGGGAACCGGGAGGGTCCGGAGGCCGGGGGAAGGGCCGGCGGCGACGGGGGCCGTCCCCCGGGCGGCACCGGCTCCATCTCGACGATCAGGTCCTCAACGGTCTTCCCGCTCTTCGCGTTCGGCTCGCTCTTGCCGGTCCTTGCCATCGTCGTAGGCCATCAGTGAACGGAACATCAGCCCGCCGCCGCTGCCGATCAGGGCGAACATCGTCAGCAGGTTCCAGAGCGAGGTGGGCTGGAAGCTCATGATCAGCGTCTGGAGCACGCCCACCGCCAGGGCCGCCACCGAGGCCAGCACCAGGAACCAGCCCCAGCGCTGGTTGCGCAGGGCGAACAGCAGGCACACCCCGATCGTCAGCGGGATCAGCAGCAGGCCGAAGCCGCCGCCCAGGCCCTGGGAGAAGCCGAAACCGCCACCCCAGCCGCCACCCCAGGCCGATCCGGCCCCGCCCCAGCCACCGGCGAAGCGCCGGCCGAAGCGGAAGCCCATGCCCATGGGCACGGAGCTCACCATCACCTGGTTGAAGAACAGGAACGCGCCCATGGTGAAGAGCACGCCCCCCAGGAGGAAGGAGAAGAAGTCCCGGATCGGGTCCCTGGCGGCCATGGATCACTTGCCGGCCCCGTCATGATGACTGGCCCCACTGGGTTTGTCTGCCGCCCACGGCCCTGCGGTTGACAGCGGCCGGTGCTGCCACGAACATCGACGTGTGCGGATGCCGGTGGGGAAGCATGAACGCCGGCGCCACCAACGTCCGCAGCCTGGTGCTCCATGCCACCGAAACCGGCGACGGCGAGCAGCCACGGCAGGCCAACCAGCGCTACAAGGACCCCCGCATCGCCCTGGAGCAGCGGCCTCTCCAGCCCCTCCATCCCGGCGCGTTGCGGCTGCAGATGCTGCGGGTCGGCGTCTGCGGCACCGACCTCCACATGACCCAGCGGGATCCGCTGGGGTTCGTGCGCAGTTCCGCCCCCGCCTCGATCCCCACGCAGGGCCGGGTGCTTGGCCATGAGGGGATCGGCCGGGTGATCGCCACCGGCTCCGATGTCACTCGCTTCCGGGTGGGCGACATCGTGGCGCCGGAGTCCGTGCTCAGCTGCGGGGCCTGCCGCTCCTGCCGCTCCGGCGCCTTCAACCAGTGCCTCGACGCCCGGCTCCTGGGCATGGAGAAGGACGGGCTGTTCGCGGCGATCGCCGATGTGCCGGCCCGATCGGCCGTGGCCATCGGCGAGCTGGCCGGGAGCGAGCGGGGCCTGCAGATGGCCGCCTGTCTGGAGCCGGCCGGGGTGGCCCTGCTGGCCTGCCGGAAAACCCAGATGGCCCCCGGCGAGCGGGTGCTGGTGTTCGGGGCCGGCCCGATCGGCTTGCTGGTCGCCATGATGGCGCGCCGGCTCCATGGCGCCGCGTTTGTGGCCGTGGTCGAGCCCTCCGCCTACCGCCGGGAGTTCGCCGCGGCCTGGGCCGACCGGGTGGCGGAATCGGCCGAGGCGCTGGAGATCCCGGGCGGCGGCTGGGACGTGGTGGTGGAAGCCTCCGGCGTGCTCGCCAACGTCGATGCGGTGTTCCGCCAGATCGCCCCGGGCGGCCGGGTGGCCCTGCTGGGCCGGGGCGGACAGGCGCTGCGGATCGGGGCCGTCGACCACATGATCACCAATGCCATCAGCGTCATGGGGCTGCGCGGCCACCTCGGCGGGGTCTACGAGCGGCTGATCGACCTGTGCCTCTCCGGGGTCCTGCCGCTGGATCGGATCGTCAGCAGCACCATGGAGGGGCTGGAGCGGCTGCGATCCGTGCTCGAGCACCCGGACGACATCGCCGGCGGCGACTGCAAGATCGTCGTCAAGCTCGCCGATTGACAGGCTCGCCGAAAGACCCGCTCGCTGACATCCTTTCCTTCCCCCGCATGGCCAACCCCTTTCCCCTCGACGGCGAAGGATTCCTCAAGATCCGCATCTCCGTGCGGATGCTGAAGTGCAACTTCAGCTGCAACTACTGCGTGGCGGCGGCGGGCCAGAGCCAGGTGAGCGGCATCGACTACAGCCGGGGCACCAAACGCAACATGTGGGGCACCGAGCAGGGCCGGGGCATGGCGCGCACGGCCATCGAATGGGCCGCCTCCCTGCCCTATCGCATCGGCGTTCGCTACGACGTGCACGGGGAGCCCTTCCTCAACGCCGACGTGATCGAGGATCTGATCTGGCTGACCGCCCAGCCCAATGTGGCCTTCGTGGAGGTGCAGACCAATGCCTCGCTGTTCACGAAGCGCCTGCCGGAACTGGCGGGCCGGCTGCAGCCTTCGAAACTCAAGCTGTTCTGCACCTTCCATCACACCGAGATCGCCCTCGACGACTTCCTCGCCAACGTCACCGTGGCCGCCGACCTGGGCTTCGACGTGGTGGTGAACACCCTGCTCGCGACCGACAACGTGGCGGTCATCCGCGACGCCCTGGCGCGCTGCGCCGCGCGGGCGATCCCCACCTCCGCGGATCTGAAGTTCCCCGGCTTCGATGTGCCCCCCACCGAGGCGATGAGCAATGCCGTCGATGTGGACAAACGGGCCAGGCATTTCCTCAGCAGGGACCCGATCGAGGAGCTGCTGGCGGCCGGTGAACCCGGCCTGGAGGTGTTCCGCACCATGGCCGACAGCGGACCCCTGGGCCGGGAGATCCGCTTCCTGGCCGCCCTGCTGGTGGGCCTCTACGGCGGTAAGGGGCGGCTCTGTTCCGCCGGCCATGACTACCTGATCGTCGACAACTGGGGCGATGTCTTCCCCTGCACCAGCTACGCCGACACCCGCACGGGCCGGCTGGGCTCCGTGCTGGATCCCGGCTTCGTTCCGGCCCTGCGGGAGGAGGTCTATGCCCCCTGCCAGTACGCCGAGACCTGCCACCAGAAAGAGGAGTACGGCAACCTGCAGCTGCTCCGCGAGCACCGCGATCTCGGCCGGATGAGCCTCAACTGCGTCTGCGGCGAGGGCAAGCCGGTGGACCCCGACACCCTCTTCGACAGCCGCCTGGCCCTGCTGGAGACCGCCCGCCACAACCCCCAGACCGGCCGTGTCGGCAGGCCCGCCGCCGCCGCCGTCCCGGCCGGCTGAGCGGTGCTACCCAGGGTCTGGATCTTCGCTCTGCTGGCCTCCCTGGGGGGCCTGCTCTTCGGCTTCAACGCCACGACCCTCGGGCTGGTGGCCGCGACGGCCGCCAGCGACTGGTCGTTGACCCTCGGCTCCCAGGTGCTGCTGAGCGGCGCCTTCTTCCTCGGCGCCATCCTCGGGGCCGTGTTCATGGGCCGCTTCGGGGATGGCCTGAGCCGCCGCGATGTGATCACCACCAGTGCGGCCTGCTACGCCTTCTTCGGCTTTGCCTGCGCCATCTCCGAGCGCTTCGAGGAGCTGGTGGTGGCCCGCTTCTTCCTCGGGATCATCGTCGGGGTCACCTCCCTGGCGATCCCGCTCTACATCGCCGAGATCTCCCCGGCCAGGCACCGGGGCGCCCTGGTGTCCCTCAACCAGCTGAGCATCACCATGGGGATCGTGCTCGCCTTCGTCATCGAGACGAAGCTGGTGGACGGCCAGGACATTTCCCAGCTCTACACGATCAGCGGCATCCTGGCCGTGGGCGTCAGCATCGGCGCGATCACCCTGCCGGATTCCCCCGCCTGGCTGATCAAGCAGGGCGATGGGGACGCCGCCCTCGCGGTGCTGAAGCTGATCCACGGCCCCAACGTGGAGCCGGAGATGGCCGCCATCGAGGAGAGCCTGGCGGACAACCATCCGAATGTGTGGGTGGCGTTGCTGGAGCCCTCGAACCGAAAACTGCTGGGGATCGGCATCCTGCTGTTCGCCATTCAGCAGTTGAGCGGCATCAACTTCGTGCTGCAGCTGGCGGGGGACGGCTCCCTGTTCCAGGGCTTCGATCTGGGCTGGGATCCGGTGATCGTGGTCGGCCTGGTGAATCTGTTCAGCACCCTGCTGTTCGTGCTGCTCGTCGATCGCATCGGCCGCCGGCCCCTGCTGCTGGCGGGCCTGGCGGGCCTGGCCCTCTGCCTGGCCGGGTTGATTCTCGACGCCACCACCTCCCTGTTCCCGCCGCTGGCGGTGGCCGTCAGCCCCTTCCTGATCCTGGGTTACGTGTTCTTCTTCGCCATCGGCCTGGGGCCCCTGCCCTGGCTGTTCGTGGCCGAGATGTACCCGTTGTCCGTGCGGGGTCTCTCGATGAGCATTCCGATCACCGTCAACTGGCTGATCAATGCCGTCATGGTCTTCGCCGCCCTGTCGGTCGACTCCCCGGCCGACAGGGCGGCGGTCTACGGGGTGTCGCTGGCCACGGCCCTGGTGGCGCTGCCGCTGTGCTTCTTCCTCTACCCGGAGACCCGGCGGCTGCGCTTCTCCCAGATCCGCCGCACCTGGCACCGCTCAGGGACCGCCGATGAGCGCAATGAGATCGCCGCCACCCTGGCCACCACCGTGGTGACCATCGGCGGCATCATCTTCGGCTACAACCTGACGATCATCGCCGGGGCCCTGCTTCAGATCCGCACGGCCTTCTCCCTCACCCCCTTCAGCAGCGGTCTGGTGGTGAGCTCGGTGCTGGTCGGGGCGATCCTGGGGTCGTTCATCAGCGGCCATCTGGCGGGGGCCTTCGGCCGGCGCTACATGCTGATGACGACGACCGTGGTGCTCATCGTCGGCACCGCCGTCTCCGGCCTCGCCGACTCGGTGCCGATCCTGGTGCTCGGTCGCCTCGTCACCGGCCTGGCCACCGGGGTGACCGCCAGCATCGTGCCGGTCTACATCACCGAAATCGCCCCGGCCCCGATCCGGGGCCGGCTGAACAACATTCAGAATCTGGCGGTGGGCATCGGCTCCCTCACCGCCTACGGGACCAGCACCCTGCTGATGGCCGTGCCCGAGGGATGGCGGGCGATGCTCTACCTGGGTTCCGTGCCGGCGCTGTTGCTGGGGATCGGCGCCCTGTTCCTGCCGGAATCGCCGCGCTGGCTGATGACCCAGTCCCGCTTCAGCACGGCGGAGCGGATGCTGCAGAGGCTCTGCGTCGACAACCCCAGGGAGGAGGTGGCCCAGCTCAGGGCCAGCCTCGAGCACACCCCGGCGGGCCCGGGGGCGATGCCCCTGTTCTCGAAAACCATCCGGCCTCCCCTGCTGATCGGTCTGGCCCTGGCGTTCTTCCAGGAATGCACGGGCACCATCATCGTCACCTATTACAGCCCGACGATCTTTCAGGCCTGCGGCGTGAACGATCCCACCACCGCCAGCCTGCTGACCACGATCGGGGTCGGTGGCTTCGGCCTGGCCATGTCCTCCCTCTCCTTCCTGCTGGTCGATCGGCTGGGGCACCGCACCCAGTTCCTGATCGGCATCCTCGGCATCCTCACCAGCTCGATCGGCTTCGGGCTGATCTTCGCCCTGCTGCCCCAGGGCACCCCTGCCGTTCAATATCTCGTCCTGATCTGTTTGATCCTCTTCGTTAGCTCCTTTGCCCCGGGCCTGGCCTCCGCCTGCGGCATGGTGGTGTCGGAGATCTATCCCCAGGCGGTGAGGGATCGGGCCATCGGCTTCGTGATCGCCTTCCAGCTCCTCTGCGGCATGGCGGCGTCCTTCCTGTTCCCGATGCTGGCCGATGCCCTGGGACTGGCGGTGGTGTTCTTCGTCAATGCCGGCATCGCCGCCCTGGCGCTGCCCTTCTGGGCCTTCGTGATGCCGGAGACCCGGGGCCGGAGCCTTGAGGCCATCGATCAGCACTGGCTGACGGGGACCCCCCCCGCCGCCCTGCGCTGACCCTGGTCCCGGCGGGGCCCTGACTCAGGCGGCACCGGCGCCAGCGGCCGCGACGGCGTCGGCGCAGACCTTGGCCAGGTAGGCCGCCGGGAAGCCCGCGACCGCCACGGCCCCCTGCTCCGCCACCTCCGGGGATACCGCCGCCGGGACCGGGGCGGGGCGGTACGCCTCCAGCACATCCAGCAGCGACAGCGATCGCTGGGCCGCGGGAAGTCGCCGCAGGGCCGGCTCGATCCGCTCCAGCCACTCCCCGTAGCTGGCCGTCCGCTCCAGGGGAAAGCCGGCCGCCTCGATCCGCTCCACCAGGGCCTCCAGGGGAAAGGCGCCGTCGGCGGGACCACCGAGGGTAAGCAGGTGGAAGCCATCGGGCGCGCCATCCCCGAGGGCCACGATCGCCTGCGCCAGCTGATCCACCGGCAGGCCGCTGGCCCGGAAGCCCGCCTCCTGGCCGGTGGCATCCGTGACGCTGAAGGCCGGGGGGGCCAGGCCCGTGAGCAGGAGGCTGTGGATCAGCCGCGAGAGAATGTCGTCCGGGTTGCGTTCCCCGGCCAGGTGCCGATCGGGCAGCACCAGCCCCGATCGCAGGAGGCGGATCGGCAGGCCCGTGGCGGCGTGGGTGGAGCGCAGCAGCTGCTCGCAGGCCCACTTGCTGGCGAAGTAGCCGTTGGCATAGGAGCCATCGAGACGGACCCGTTCCTTCAGCGGGGCCACACCGATGCTGGAGACCATGGCGATCGACTTGCGCCGGTGCGTCAGCGCCAGCCGCACCACCTCGGCGGTGCCGATGACATTGGGTCGGCGGAGGTGGCGGTAGTCCAGCCGGTGATTCACCAGGGCGGCGCAGTGGACGATGGCCTCGAGGCTGTGGGCCAGCCGCTCGTAGGTGGCGGCGTCCAGCCCCAGCCGCGGCTCGCCGATGTCGCCGGCCACCACCTCCAGGTGCTGCTCCGCCAGGGTGCGCCAGCGCGCCGCCATGGCCGGCTCGAGGTGGGCGAAGCGGGCCTCGAGGCGCTCCCGGGCCGACTGGGTGCGGCTGGGCCGGACCAGACACACCAGCCGGCCGCCGCTGGTGGCCAGGCGCTCCAGCCAGGCCAGGGCGACGCGGCCGCCCAGAAACCCGTTCGCCCCGGTGAGCAGCACCGTCCGGGCCGGCCCTGAAGCCGGTGGCAGCTGCGCCGCCGCCCGCAGCGTGGCCGTGTCGATGAAGGCCTCCACCCGGACGTCGTCGGCGGCGAGCACGTCGGCGGCCGGCTCCCGGGCCGGGCCGGAGCCGTCGGCCCGGAGAATCCGCGCCCAGGCCGCGACCGTGCCGTCGGGCCCGAGGATCTGGCTGGCCTCGATGGCGACGCCGAACTCCGCCTCGATCCGCACCGACAGCTGAACGGCCGCCAGGGAATCGCCGCCCAGATCGCGGAAGCAGCGATCCTGCAGGGAGGCCTGGTCGTGGACGCCGAGGGTGCTGCCCAGCAGCAGCCGCAGCCGCTCCTCGAAGCCCAGCGCGGCGCCGGGCCGGCGGAGGGTGGCCAGGGCCGCCTCACCGAGACGGTCGTGGCTGTCATAGAGGGCGGCCAGGGCCGCCGCATACCGCTGGCGGATGGCGGGCCGGAGCGGCTTACCCAGGGAGGACAGCAGGCCATTGGCATGGGAGAAGGGTTCGTCCGCCAGCAGGAGGTCCCGGGGAATCTCGAAGCTCTTCAGGCCCTTCTCGCCGGCCAACTGCACCATCTCCCCACGCACCAGGGCGATCAGCTCGGCGTCATCGGCGGGGGGCCGGGGCCGCCGCGCCAGGGCCTCAGGGTCCGGCACCACAACCGCCAGCAGGTAGGAACGGCTGCTCTCGCCATGGACATGGATCTGGGCCACCGAGGCGCAGCCGTCAGCGAACAGCTGCTCCAGCGCACCGACGGCGACGTACTCCCCCTGCGACAGCTTGATGACGTTCCGGCGGCGGTCGATGAGGGCGATCTGCCCGGGCCCGCGCTCCTCGACCACATCCCCCGTGCAGCAGAAGCCGTCGGCATCGAACAGGTCCGCCGTCGCCTCCGGGTTGCGGAAGTACTCGCGGATGCCGAAGCGCGTCTTCACGCACAGTTCGCCCCGCGGGTAGGGGCGGTCGCTGAGGAAGTAGCCCGACTCCGGCACATCCCGCAGCCGGTAGGCGATGACGTTGGGCCTGTTGAGCCGGCCGTTCATGGCCAGGCCGCCGCTGGCCGTCTCGGTGCTGCTGTAGCCCTCGTGCACCGGCACCCCGAAGGTGTCCTCCATCAGAGCCCTGACGCGGGGCGCAATCGGCGCCGAGGCCACGACGATGGATTGCAGCCGGTCGCCGAGAAGAGAACGCAGGTCGCCTGAAGGGGTCGATCGCACGTGCTGGTCGATCCACTCACAAAGGCGAGGGAACAACACCAACCCCGTCGGGCGCGCCAGACGGATGTCCTCGAAGACGCTGGAGAGATCCGGCTTCAGGGTGAAGCAGGTCAGGCCCCCGGAGTTCAGGGCGGTGACCATGGAATCCCTGCCCATCATGTGGTGGAAGGGTGCGAGCACCATCGCCACCTTCGGGTCCGGACCGGTGACCTGGCGCCAGGTGTTGCTCAGGGCCGCGGCGGAAATGCAGGCCCCCTTCGGTTGGCCGGTGCTGCCCGAGGTGTGGATCAGCAGGGCCATCGCCTCCGGGTCGACGGCGGCCGGGGGAGGGAGGTCGGCGGCGTCACCCTGGCCGCGGCGGAGGAGATCCGGCAGGAGCGCCAGGGGAACCGTCGATCCGGCCGCCCGGAGCGTCCCCTCGGCCTCCTCCACGAGGGTGCGCTCGGCCGTGATCCGGGTGTCGGCGTCGAAGACGATCAGCTGCCGGATACAGGCATGGCGCCGCACCAGATCCACAGCGGCGGGCAGCTGGGCGACGGAAACGGCCAGCGCGGCTGGGGTGGTCCGCTCCAGAATGGCATCGAACTCGGCGGCCGAATGGTGCCCCGACAGGGGCATCGGCACGGCCCCGGTGTAGGCCAGGGCCAGGTCGATGACGGCGTTGTCGATGCTCGCGAACCCGATGATCGCGACCCGCTCCTCGCGGCGGATGACGCCATCGGGATCGCGGTGCCAGGCCGCGGCCAGGCAGCGGACCCGATCCCGCAGCGTTCGGTAGGTGATGGGGCGGAACTCGGCCAGGGTCTGGCGGTGGGTGGTTCCCGCAGCGGGGTCGGCCGCAACGACATAGGCGCGCTCGGCCAGGGCGGGGCGCTCGGGATGGGCCGCCAGAAAGGCGTCGATGAGGGCCCCGTAGGGCAGGGACGACGGCAGGGCAAGGCTGGAATCGCTCACGACGACGCTGGCCTCAGGCCGGTGCCTGGTCGAACGCGAAGACCGGCAGGTTCGGGGGCCGCTGGATGGCGTGGGTGCAGGTCTTGCAGAGGTCGTAACCGGGGGTGGGACGGGGGAGGACGTCGGCGAAGGATTGCTCGAAGATGTTCCCGAGCACATGATCCATGTGGTAGTCCTGACAGCAGAGAACAACGTCGCCGTTGGGGAGCATCACGTTGTTGTAGATGGATTCATCCCGTCCGCAGATCACGGGACCCTCATGGGACGTGGCCACGAAGTGCTCGGTGACCCCTTCATGCTCCAGGTTGCCCGAGCGGGAGTTCATCGTCGGCAGCGACACACTGGAGGGCGGGAAGATGGCGGCGACGTCCGGGTGGATGGCATCCATCGCCATGACGGAGAAGTTCTGGATGTTGGCCGCCTTCAGGGCCTCGAGCACCTGCAGATACTCCAGCGTGACATCAATCTTGGCCAGCCGTCTGGCGTCGGGAAGATGGATGGTGAATCCCCCATGGGGAAAGGCGCTGAATGGGATCCCCTTGATCTGCTCGACGTCCTCCAGTGACAGGCCGACGGCCGTGGTGAAGACACACAGGGGGTGACCCTTGCGGTGGGCATGGAGGATCATCCGCGTGCAGTCCTCATTGAGGAACGGCTCGGAAAAACCGGCAAAGATGATGATGACATCCTCCGGCATCTTGTCGAGCGCCAGACGGAAGTCGTCGAAGGCGAGCCTGCGCTTCGGGCTTCTGTACTGACTCAGGAGACTCTTCTGGGGGCAGTAGGTGCAGTTGACCTTGCAACCCACCACCGTCGTGATCTCCATCATGCGGGTCGGGACACGCCCATCCTGCAACCTTTGGTGTGTCAGCGGATGGACTGCCATGACCTACACCTGAGGAAGCCTGATTGAAGCTAGCACGACATCACGAAGCGACAGAATCATTTAAGGCTCGTCGATGTCGCCGGCTGCCGTGAAGTCGGCCGTGAAAGCTTCGATGAACGCCACCGCCTGCTGCAGTCCACGCTCCCGTTCGATCTGTTCCTTCATGCGCCTGAGACCCTGCTTCAATCCCGGATCCGCCATGGCCTCGCCGACCAGCTGCCGCAGCCGCTCGGCTGTGATCGATCGGGCCTCCGCCGTGAGGGCCAGCTGGTGGTGGGCCGCCCGGACGGCATTGCCCGGCTGGTCCCTGGCGCAGGGAAGGATCACCATGGGAACGTCGTTCTGAACACATTCCATGATCGAATTGAGCCCGCCATGGTGAACCATGACGGCCGCATGGCGCAGCAGCGTGAGCTGGGAAATCCAGGGCACCACCAGCAGGTTGGCGGATGACGCAAACGCGCCGATGAGGGCCGGATCGCTGATGTGGAGCACGAAGAACCACTCCGGTGCCAGGGCGCTGGCTTCGGCCACGGCCGTAAAGAACCGCCGGGCCTGCCGGTAGGCCCCCGCGCTCGTACCCAGCGAGCAGAGGATGGTCGTCCGGCCGGAGGGATCGAACGGCAGCGGCGGCTCCTGCCGCTGAAAATCAATGAAATCGCCGCAATGGCGCCGCTCCTTCGCCCGCGGGCCCGGCAGCTGGAAGGCGGCCGGACACAGCACAAGCTCGGGAAGGATCAGGTGCGGGCCGATCTCATCCTGGAGATAGGTGACGTTGCGCCGCAGGCGGACGCCGGACCGGCGGGCCACCCACAGAAAGGTGTCGGTGAGGTGGTGCATCCGCAGCGGGGCCCGGTAGGCGCCGACGAGCCGGGAGGCCAGGCGCTTGCTGACCAGATACCGGAGATGCATCAGTTTCCAGGCCAGGGAGATCCGCAGGGCCGAGAGCATGCCCCGGCCCGGCCTGAGGGAGGTCACCGCCGGGGGGATGCGGGCGTTGTCGAAGAGGAAGAGCGAGGTGGAGATCTGGATGGTCGGGATGCCCAGCCGCAGGGCCCGCAGGGCGACGTACCAGAGGAAGGAATCACACAGCAGCAGGTCCGGCCGGGCCGCGAGCAGGCAGGCATCGAGAGTGCCGTCGACGATGGCGCTGCAGTAGCGGCGAAACAGGACGTCCGCCGCCGGGGGCTCCTGCCCGTCGCCGGGCGCGGCAAAAAGATCCTCCGCGAATTCGATGAACGCGAAGCCCTGGTCCTCCACCAGCTTCCTCACCCGGGGAAGCCCGAGATAGGTCACCCGGTGGCCCTGGGACACCAGGGCCCTGGCCAGCCGGAACGTCCCCAGGTGATGGCCCGCCTCGCCATGCATGGAGAACAGGATCTTCATGCCACTGTCACGGCCTCAATCGACCGGCCGGCAACTCTCAAACCACATGACGTGCCGGGACGGGTCGTAATCCTTGTACTGGCCCGTCAGCTGGATGCCTTGGCCGTTCCGCAGGGAGAGGGCATAGGCACCCTGGCCCTTGGCGGCCAGGCAGCTGATCTGGGTGAGGAAGCGGAACTTGCCGAACTTCAGCACCAGGTCGTTGGTGGAGCGGGGGATGTCGTCGTCGATGCGGTAGGCCCCGCCGTCCTTGGCCACATGGGCCACGCGGCCCTTGATGGTGAAGGTCTTGCCCTGGTAGCGGGTGGGAATCGAGGCCGCGTTGGTGTCGGCCTCCTGGGAGATCTGCTGGGAGAGCACCAGGGCATCGATGACGACCGGGCTGGCCGAGGACACCGCCCCCTGGCTGCGCTCGGCGGCGGCGATGCCTTCCGGGCCACCTTTGACGGCGTTCAACATGGCGCAGAGTTCGTTGCGCGCCCCACGGCCCCCGCCAGCATCCCCGCCGGCAGCTTCGCCTCCAGCTTCACCCGGGCGGCGGCCTGCTCGGCCTGGGCGGTGGCGATGATCGGGAAGGGCCGGGCGGAGCCAGATCGGGGCTGCTCCAGCAGCATGCTGCCGTCGTCCGCCTCTTCGCTGAGGATGTCGTAGCCCCGGGTGGCCGCGATGCCGCGCAGCTGGCGAATCGCCACCGGAACGGTCAACGCATCGACCGTGACTTCGGCGCTGAAACGTGTTCCGGAGAGGGGGTTCCCTTTCTGCGTAAAGCTGTCCTCACAGCTGCCGGCCCGGGCTGCTGAAGGCAGCGCGAGCGCAACGGCCACACCCGCCAGGGGAACGGCCAGGGGGACGAGGAGCTTCCGGGAAGGAAGAACCATCGGAGTCGTCAACGCGGCGCCGAAGAATCTACGCATGGTCCTTCCTGCCACCAGCCATCCTCAAAGGGGTGCGGGACGGCGACGGAGCGTCACGCCTCCCAGAGCGAACTGGCGGAGTAGGGCCCGCCGGGGAACTGCAGGAAGCCGCCGTCGAACAGCCGCTCGCCGCGGTCGAGGGCGGCCAGCCGCCCCATCTCCTCCGCGCTGAGGGACAGGTCCGCAGCCGCCAGATTGTCCGCCAGCCGCTCCCGGTGCACCGATTTCGGAATCACCGCCGTGCCCCAGGCGAGCCCCCAGGCCAGCAGCACCCGGGCGGCGCTGACCCCGTGGGCCGCGGCGATCGAGGTCACGGCAGGATCCTGCAGCAGCGAGGCCAGGCCCTGACCGGGGGCCGGGGACCCCAGCGGGGCATAGGCGGTGACCAGCACGCCCCGGTCCCGGCAGAACTGGAGCAGCTCCCGCTGCTGCAGGTAGGGGTGACGCTCCACCTGGTTCAGGGCCGGCGGCAGGCGGGCGTGCTCCAGCAGCGCCGCGAGCTTCGGCGCCGTGACATTCGACACGCCGATCCGCCGCACCAGCCCCGCCTCCACGAGCGCCTCCATCGCACCCCAGGTGGCCGCCAGCGGGATCTCCTCGAGCGGGATCAGATCCTGGGGACCGGAAGGGAGCGTCACGCCCGGACGATGGGCCGCCGGCCAGTGGATCAGGTAGAGATCGAGATGGTCCACCTGCAGGTTCCGAAGGCTGCGCTCCAGCGCCGGACGTACGTGCTGGGGGGCGTGGCAGTCGTTCCAGAGCTTGGAGGTGATCCAGAGCTGGTCGCGGCGCACCACCCCGGCGGCAATGGACTGGCGAATGGCGGTTCCGATCTCCCCTTCGTTGCCGTAGAACGATGCGCAGTCGAGATGGCGGTAGCCCAACGCGAGGGCGGTGCGAACCACGGCCGCCCCATCGACCCTCGTGGGGTGGCAACTGCCGAGGCCGATGGCCGGCATCCTGTCGCCACCGGGGAAGATGAGGTGGGGGGTGCGCTCCGGCATGGCGGATCCATCCGTTTTCACGGGATCGCCATGTGATCATGGATCCAGGGCCCGGGGGCGTTTCGAAGCTGGCACACCTTCCAACTGCTGCATCCGGCCCCACGGCCGAGGGGCTGGCGGCCGTCCTGGCCGCCGAAGGCTGGGTGGTCCTGCCCGAACGACTGCCGATCGAGCTGGTCTCCGCCCTCAGGGAAGGGTTTCTCCCCCTCCTGGAGCGCCACGTGTCCGAGCGGCAGCCCCATGAAGGAGGGCCGAATCGGGGAGTGGAGCGCTACGGGGTGTTCGTGCCCTTCCGGCCACCGTTCGACGATCCCCGTCTGGTGGAGAACCCGATGGTGCTCGATGTGCTGGAGAACGTTCTGGGCCCTGATCTGGAGTGCTCCTATTTCGGGTCCGACACGCCGTTCCCCGGGGCGGAGTTCCAGCCGGTCCATCAGGACGGCGAACCGCTGTTCCCCGAGTGGAACGCGCACCTGCCGCCCTACGCCGTGATCCTGAACGTGTGCCTGGTCGATGTCGACCGTCACCGAGGTCCGCTGGAACTCTTCCCCGGGCCTGGCGAACCTCCCCCCGGGGCGGACCCCGTGCCCTTCCTCGGCCCCGCAGGCACCCTTCTGCTGCGGGACATCCGGCTGTGGCATCGCGGGTCTCCCAACCGCAGCGACCGTGCCAGGCCCATGCTCTCCCTGCTCTACAACCGACCCTGGTTCCGCTTCGGGATCGGCCGGCCGACCATGAACCGGAGCCATTACGAAGCCCTCTCCCAACGGGGCCGGACCCTTTTGCGGAATGCGTGCGTCACCCCGGCGGGGTGACGCGGCCAGGGTCCGCCGGCCGCCCCTCCCAGGCCCCCGCATCCAGATAGGTCACCGCCGGCAGCGGGCCCGCCAGGAGCCGCTCATCGCTGGGGTTGAGGGGGCCGGCCAGCAGTTCGGCCGCCGCGATGCGGGCCGACGCCGGCAGGGCCGGCTGGTCGGGGTCGAAGGCGGTGGGGTGGGTGACGCTGCTGGAGAAACCGCGGAAGATCAGCAGCTCAAAGGGTTCCTCACCCGCCCCGGCGGGATCCGGCTCCGGCAGCGGCAGGGTGCCCACCAGGCGCAGCACCCGGTCGGGGCGCTGGCGGCTGATCTCTTCCAGCGCCGCCAGCAGGGCCGCAACGGAGGGGAGAGCGGCGTCGGGCGTGGTGTCGGTCATGGGGGACAGCACCGAAGAACAGCTCAGAACTCGCCGGCCACCCGGCCCAGGCGCGGCAGGCGCACCACCAGCCACTGGAGCAGGCCCACCACGTAGGCCACCAGGGCCGCGTAGCCCACGAAGGCCGCCACACCCGTCGTCCACTCCCCGCCGAACACGAAGGCGAACACCCGGGCCACCACGCCGTGGAGCCCCTCGGGGGCCTCCAGCCAGGCCCGGCAGAGGCGAAGACCGGCGCCGGCGCCGCCCATGCAGGGCAGGGCGGTGATGGCCAGGCTCGCCCCGCCCAGCGACAGCAGGGTCAGGCTCCAGCGCCAGATGCGCAGGGTGAGCGGCAGGGCCCGCCAGGGGGGCATGTCGGCCAGCTCCTCATTGAGATCCACCCAGAACCACAGGCTGGCCACCACCATCAGCGGCGCCACCACCAGCAGCAGGAAGCCGGTGGGGCGGTTGCCCGTGAGCAGCAGCAGGGCGATCAGCTGCAGGCTCGCCACCTTCCAGTAGAGGCCCATCAGCCGCACCAGGGCCTGCTCCTTGCGGAGCGCCGCCCAGACGAGCAGCACCAGCGGCAGCCCAACGGCGAACAGCATTCCCAGCCGCACGTCGAGCCAGACCAGGGAGCGATAGAGCTGTTCCGGCACGTCCGCTCGGTTCGGTAAGGCGCCATTATCCGTGTGCCCCCCAGGCGATAGGGTCCGTCCATGGGTTCCCTCCCCTCCTTTCCCTGGCTGCAGCGTCGCCCCGGCGGCCCCTGGTGCCGCACTGCCCTCGGCCGGGATGCCTCGCTCCAGGAAGCCGTCAACCAGGTGTTCGAGCAGCTCCGGGGTGCCCCGGAGGCCGACCTGGCCCTCGTGTTCGCCTCCGCCAGCTACGCCAGCGACCTGCCCCGCCTGCTGCCCCTGCTGCAGCAGAAACTCAGCGCCGCCCACTGGCTGGGCTGCGTCGGCGGCGGCGTGGTGGGCACCGATCCGGCGGGAGCCCCCCATGAGATCGAGCACCAGCCGGCCCTGGCCGTCACCCTGCTGCGGCTCCCCGGCGCCCGGCTGCGCCCCTTCGCCATCCCCACCACCTCCCTGCCCGACCTCGATGGTCCGGCCGAGCCCTGGCGCGAGCTGGTGGGGGCCGAGCTGGAGGAGGGCCAGTCGATGCTGCTGCTGCTCGATCCCACCGGCACCGCCATCAATGACCTGATCAGCGGCCTCGATTACGCCTACCCGAACACCACCAAGGTGGGGGGCATCGCCGGCCCCCACAGCGCCGCCCACGGCTCCCTGCTCTTCGGCAGCGGTGGCGGCAGCGCCGCTGGCGACAGCGACCCCGCCGACACGGTCCGCAACGGGGCGGTGGGCTGTCTGATCGAGGGCGCCTGGCGGCTCGATCCCCTGGTGGCCCAGGGCTGCCGGCCCATCGGCCCGGTGCTGGAGGTGGAGCAGGCCCAGCGCAACGTGGTCATCGAGGTGAGCTGCGGCAGCACCCGCAACAGCCCCGTGGCCGCCCTGCAGTCGATCCTCACCGACCTCACCCCCGCCGAACGGGAACTGGTGAAGCATTCCCTGTTCCTCGGCGTCGGCCGCAGCGACTTCAGCCTTCCCACCGCCGACCTCAACCCCGCACCGGAGGCTCCCGGCTCCTTCCTGGTGCGCAACCTGATCGGCGTCGATCCCCGCAACGGGGCGGTGGCGGTGGGCGAACGGATGCGGGTGGGCCAGAAGGTGCAGTTCCAGCTGCGGGATGCCGATGCCTCCCGGGACGAATCCCGCCAGCTGCTGGCCGGCCAGGCCCAACGCCGCAGCGAGCCCCTGGCTGCCTTCCTGTTCGCCTGCCTGGGCCGGGGTGAAGGCCTCTACGGCCGGGCCGATGGGGATGTGAGCCTCTGCCGCGAGGTGTTCGGCACCGTGCCGATCGCCGGCCTGTTCTGCAATGGCGAGATCGGCCCCGTCGGCGGCACCACCCACCTGCACGGCTACACCGCCAGCTGGGGCTTCCTGGTGCCCAACGACCCGCCCGAGGGCACCGCCGCGCCGCTCTGATGGTGCGTCAGCACGTCAATCCCCTCAGCCGGATCCACCAGTCGGCGCGGCCCCTGCCGCCGTTGATCGAGCTGTTCGCCGATCCCGCTATCCCCCTCCATCTCGACATCGGCTCGGCCCGGGGCCGCTTCCTGCTGGCGATGGCGCCCCTGGCGCCGCGGCGCAACCACCTCGGCCTGGAGATCCGCCGGCCCCTGGTGGAGGCCGCCGAGGCCGACCGCCGCCGCGAGGGGCTCCCCAACCTGCGCTTCCTCTACGGCAACGCCAACGTGAACCTGCCGGACTGGCTGGCGCTGCTGGGCCCCGGGGCGCTGGAGCTGGTCACCCTGCAGTTCCCCGACCCCTGGTTCAAGCTCCGCCACCGCAAGCGGCGGGTGCTGCAGCCTGCCCTGCTGCTGGCGATCGCCGCGGCCCTCGCCCCCGGCCGCCGCCTCTTCCTGCAGAGCGATGTGGAAACGCTGATCACGCCGATGCGCCAGCTGGTGGAGGCCAGCGGCGCCTTCGCGCTGGCGGGGCCGGAGGCATGCGGCCCCGATGTGAACCCCCTGCCGGTGGCCACCGAGCGCGAGGCCCAGGTGCTGGCCGCGGGCCTGCCGGTGCACCGCAGCCTCTACCACCGCACCAGCGCCCCCCTGCCGTCCCTGGCCGAGCTGGAGGGCCGGCTGGAAGCCACGGGCGACGCCGCCGATAATCGCCACGACGCCGCCGCCGATTGATGGTGCCTGCCCCAGCTCCCGTGCCCCTGCTGCTGCGCTGGCAGGGGCTGCTGGCCGGCCTGCCCGCAGGCCGGCTCGGCGCCCATCTGCCCCTGCTGGCGGGCTGGATCCTCTGCGCCCTGATGGCCGGCCTGCCCCTGGTGACCCGGGCGGGCCTGAGCCTGCTGATCGCCGCCTCTGCCCTGCTCTGGGTGGTCTGGGCCCTGCGCACCCCGCCGGGTCGCCTCGGCACCATCAACACCTGGCTGCTGCTGGTGATCGCGGTGGCCGTGGTGGCCACAGGCTTCTCGCCCGTGCCCAAGGCCGCCCTGGTGGGCCTGTTCAAGCTGCTCAGCTACCTGAGCGTCTACGCCCTGATGCGCCAGCTGCTGGCCTCCGCCCCGGCCTGGTGGGACCGGCTCGTCGGCGCCCTGCTGGCCGGTGAGCTGGTCACCAGCGTGATCGGCATCCGCCAGCTCTACGAGGCCCCCGGCGCCCTGGCCCGCTGGTCGGACAACAACTCCGTGGCCGAAGGCACGGTGCGCATCTACAGCACCCTGGAGAACCCCAACCTGCTGGGGGGCTACCTACTGCCGATCCTGCCCCTGGCCGTGGTCGCCCTGCTGCGCTGGCGGGGGCGGGGCCGGCGCCTGTTCGCCCTGGCCAGCCTGGTGCTGGGCCTGGTGGCCCTGGTGCTCACCTACAGCCGCGGTGCCTGGATGGGCATGGTGGCCTCCCTCGGCGTGATGGCCCTGCTGCTGGCGGTTCGCCAGACCCGCAACTGGCCGCCCCTGTGGCGGCGCCTGTTCCCCCTGCTGCTGCTGGCCGGCGGCACCGTGGTGCTGGTGCTGCTGGTCACCCAGGTGGAGCCGCTGCGGGTGCGGGTGATGAGCCTGCTGGCGGGCCGCGAGGACAGCTCCAACAACTTCCGCATGAACGTCTGGACCTCGGCCCTGGCCATGATCCAGGACCGCCCCTGGATCGGCATCGGCCCCGGCAACAGCGCCTTCAACCTCATCTATCCGCTGTATCAGCAGCCCAAGTTCAATGCCCTCAGCGCCTATTCGATTCCCCTGGAGCTGCTGGTGGAGGCCGGCATTCCGGGGCTGCTGGCGGGGCTGGGCCTGCTGCTGAGCGCCGTGAAGGTGGGCCTGGGCCAGTGGCGCAGCACGGCTCCCCAGGCCCTGCCCTGCCTGGCGGCGGTGGCCGTGTTCGCCGGTCTGGGGGTACAGGGCCTCACCGACACGATCTTCTTCCGGCCGGAGGTGCAGCTGACCGCCCTGTTCAGCCTCGCCACCCTCGCTGCGGCGGCGGCGGCCCCGGTCTCCCCTGAGCCCGAACCCGCGCCATGCGACTGATCGCCGGCTTCGACGCCGGTCAGACCCACACCACCTGCCGCCTGGCCCAGGTGAGGGATGGCATCGCGCCGGCTGTGGGCCCGGTGGTAGCCGAAGGGGACGGACCCGGCGTCTGCCACCTGGCCGCCCCCGATGGCCCCGAGCGCTTCGGGGCCGCCCTGCGGGAGAGCCTGCGCCAGGCCATGGCGCCCCTGGCCGCTGCCGGCGACGCCGTGCTGGTGGCGGCCGCCGTGGGGGCCAGCGGCATCGAGCAGGGCACGGCGGTACAGGAGCAGGGACGGACCCTGGCGGCCGCCGCCCTGGGGCTGGCCCCGGAGCGGATGGCGGTCACCGGCGACGAGCGCACCGCCCTGCGCGGGGCATTCGCAGACGGCGCCGGCATCGTGGTGATCAGCGGCACCGGCACCATCGCCGTGGGCCGCGACGGCACCGGCCGGGAGCACCGCTGCGCCGGCTGGGGCTGGCTGCTGGATGGGGCGGGCTCTGCCATGGACATCGGCCGGGACGGCCTGACCCTGAGCCTGCAGATGGCCGATGGCCGCCTCGCCGACGCCCCCCTGCGGCGGGCCCTGTGGGAAGCCCTCGATCTGGACCCCGACGACCCGGGATCACCCCAGCGGCTCAAGGCGCTGGTGGTGGCCGACGGTTTCGGCCCCTCCGGCTTTGCCCGGCTGGCGCCGGTGCTCGACCGGCTGGCCGCCGCCGGCGATCCCCGGGCCCTCGCCGTGATGGAGCAAAACGCAGGGGCGCTGGCGGCGATGGCGGCAGGGGTGGCCCGGTGCCTGGATCTGGTGGCTCCGGCGGTGTGCCCGATGGGCGGGGCCCTCGGCCACCTCGAGCAGCTGCGGCTCCCCTTCGCTTCCCGGCTGGCGGTGGAGCTGCCCGGCAGCCGGTTGACGGCGGCGGCCGGTGATGCCTGCCAGGGAGCCCTGGAGATGGCGGCGGATCTGACCGTCCAGCGCTGAAGCAGAAGCCCAGAACCTTCATGCAAAACTCGGGGCCCATGAAGACTCTTCAGGCGGAATGGCCAGTGCCAGGACGATGTCCCTGACAGCAGGGAAAACCGCCAGCCGTTACCGACCGGACATCGATGGATTGAGGGCCGTGGCGATCGTGGCCGTGATCATCAACCACTTCAACGAGCGTTTACTGCCGAGCGGTTATCTGGGCGTCGATATCTTCTTCGTGATCTCAGGGTTTGTGATCACCTCCTCCCTGTCCACCCATGCCAAGGATTCCTTTGCCGACTTCATCCTGGGGTTCTATGCCAGGAGGGTCAAGAGGCTGCTGCCTGCACTGATCGTCTTCGTGCTCATCAGCGCCTTTCTGATCTGTCTTTTCGATCCGGATCCCGGCGTTTCTCTGCGGACCGGTACGGCATCACTGTTTGGCCTGTCCAACCTCTTTCTGCTGCAACAAGCCGTCGATTACTTCGCCGAATCCACCGAGCTCAACATCTTCACCCACACCTGGTCGCTTGGCGTGGAGGAGCAGTTCTACCTGGTGTTTCCCTTCCTCATCTGGCTCAGCGGCTTCGGCAGGGCCCGGATCGGGGGCCAACGGAAGCTGTTCCTTCTCATCGCCCCGCTGGCCTTGATCTCCTGGCTGGCGTTCCAGTGGCTGAACGGCCACGAACAGCCGGCCAGCGCCTTCTTCCTGATGCCCGCCCGCTTCTGGGAACTCGCCGCCGGCTGCCTGATCGTTCTGCTGCTGCAGCGTGCTCGCCTGAAGGCCCTGCTCCAACGCCTCCCCCCCTTGCCCGTTCTGGGCCTCTTGGTGGCGACCCTGTTCAGCGCCCACCTCCCCTACACCACCGTGCGGGTCACCACGCTGGTGGTGCTGCTGACCAGCCTGCTGATCGCCAGCCTGCGCGCCGGCACGGCCGGCCAGGCCCTGCTCTGCCGGCCAGCGATGGTGAGCCTGGGCCTGATCTCCTATTCGCTCTACCTCTGGCACTGGACGGTCCTCTGCCTGAGCCGATGGACCATCGGGATCCACCTCTGGACGGCCCCCTTCCAGGTGGCCCTGATGCTGGCCCTGGCGATCGCCAGCCACCGTTGGCTGGAGGGGCCCCTGCGCCGTGCACGCTGGTCGAAGCTGGCCTGGAGGACCATCGCCTATGGCGTTGTTGCCCTGCTGGGGGCTACCGGGCTGATGGCTGGCATGGCCAAGGCGGCGGGATTCCTCTCTCTGGATCGCCGCTATTCGCCCGCGCTGTTCACCGACAACCGCGACACAGTCGACGCCCAACCGGGCCAGGACAGACAGTCCCTGTGCTCCGCCGGAAACCGGGTGACGCAGGACTTGTTCGATCGCTGCCTAGGGAACGGAGCCGGCAGCAGCGTGAAGCCGAAGGTGATCATCCTGGGCGACTCCCATGCCGGGCACTACGTCAACGCGATCGTCAAGGCCCTTCCCGACATGGATGTCAGGAACTTCAATGTGGGCTGGGCCTGCGGCGTGATCGACAAGCGCGATATCGGCATTCATGAACTCTCTGGCCTTGTCAACTGCGCTGACTACATCGACCTGGTCGATGGGATGCTGGCCAAGGTTGTGCAGGCGGGTGATCTGTTGATCGTTGGCCATCGCTGGCAGGAGAAGCGACGTTTTCCCCATCAGGCCGAGGCGCTCGAACGCCTGGCCCTGAAGACGGCACAGCGGCAGGCCCATCTCATCCTTCTGGATGACGTCGGAGAACTCAAGACCACCAATCCCCTGTTCTGTGTCCGAAGCCCCTGGAGACCCTTCCCTCCCGCCTCCTGTGATCGAACTCTCGCCAGCATCCACAGGGAGCAGGCAGAACTGGACAGAATCTCCAGGAAAGCCGTTGGAATCAATCCCAACGGCTTCTATCTTTCACTGCGAACGTTGTACTGCGAAACAACAGCGTCGTGTGGTGCCTATCTCGGCAAACAACTTGTCTATGCGGATGGCAATCATCTGACGTATCAAGCCAGCCAGATCGGGGCCAGCGCCATCGCCGCCCGTGTCAGAGGCATGCTCGCCCATCCAAAGCCCTGGACAACATCCCCATGAGAATGAATGGGCCCAGGAGAATGAATGGGCGAAGCCCTTCCCTTAACGGGCCAGAACACCCATGGGCGCCAGGGCCAAGGCGCCACCAAGCACGGCCAGCAGCAGGGCGAGGCGGGCCGTCCAGACCAGGGGAAGGCGACGCATCAGCAGGAAGGAACCACCGCTGACCAGCACCGAGGCCGCCAGAGCCCCGGCCCACCAGGCGAAGGCCGAGGCATCGGCCGGGGCCTCACCGCCGTGCAGGGCGCCGTGCAGGGCCACCGCAGCGGCCACCAGGCCGCCACCGAAAGCCAGGCCGGGGCTGCGGCCGTCGCGGTGGGATTTCAGCGTCAGCAGCGCCACCGCCGAGATCGCCAGGGCGGCGAGCACCTCGGCGAAGGGCATCGTGAAGCCCATGGCCCCGGCCAGACCCCCCAGCACCGCACCGGCCAGGCCCCAGAGCAGCAGCTGGGCCGACATATAGGAGGCGGCGGCGCCGACACCGATCAGCAGCAGCAGGTGGTCGACACCGGTGATCGGGTGGAGGAAGCCGTAGCCGAGGCCGCCGTGGGCCAGGCCATGGGCCTGGGCCGGCTGGCCGACGATCACGAAACCGAGGGCGGCGGCGCCCCCCAGCAGGGTCCAGGAGCTCAGGCGGGAGAAGTGGGTCATCAGGGGTCCCGGTCCGCGCCGGGATGGAAGGAACGGTTCACGGCGAGCGTTCTGGCTGAGGGTGACCCCATCACAGCTGCGGGACAGTGCCGGAATGAGGGAAGGGCGAACCCTGCCGTGCACCGGACTTTCCTCGTTTCCTCCCGGAGGTGGACCCCGGGAACCGTTCGCCCATTGTGCCCGCAGCCCGTGACGTTGCCGCCCGATGACCGCAGCTTCTGACCGGTCAGGGGGGAGGATGGCGCCCGGGAGGTTCCTCCCCTTCACGGGGAGGACGCAAGGAGGAAAGGCGGTGCGGGGTGACCCAAGTCCGCCGCTGTCCCGCAGCTGTGATGGACACCGCGGCTTCCCGCCCCGGCGTCCTCAGTCAGAACGCTCACCCCCCACGACACCCTTCCTGCCGGCGAGGACCGGAGTTCATCCATGAATCTGCCTTCCCTGGCCAAGCGGCGCGGCGTCCTGCCCATCGGCCTGATCGCTGTGTGCGCGCTGCCGCTGCTGCTGGCCGCCCCTGCCTCGGCGCACCACCTGATGGATCTCACCGGCATGAAGCCGGGCGTGGTGTCCGGCCTCCTCAGCGGCCTGGCCCACCCGATCCTGGGCCCCGACCATCTGCTGTTCCTGCTGGCCATCGGCCTGGTGGGCATCGTCCAGCCCTTCCGCTGGGTGCTGGCCATGCTGGGCTGCGGGCTGGTGGGCAACGCCCTGGGGCTGGCCCTGCCGGGCTTCCCCTGGATCGAGCCGCTGGTGGCCCTGTCGGTGGCCCTCACCGGCCTGGTGCTGGCCCGGCGTCTGCCTCCCGCCGTGCTGGTGCCCGCCTTCCTGCTGCACGGCTACGCCCTCAGCGGCGCCGTCCTCGGCTGGGAGCCGACCCCGATCGGCTTCTATCTGGTGGGTCTGCTGGTGAGCCAGAGCCTGCTGCTGCTGGTGGCCCTCACGGCCGTGCGCCGCTGGCGCCGGAGCGCCTCCGGCGGGGCGGTGACCCTCACCGCTGGCCTGCTGATCGGCATCGGCCTGGCCTTCACCTGGTCGGCCCTGGTGGCCTGACGGTTCAGGTGCCCAGCAGGGCGGTGCACTCCAGCCGCTCCTGGCTGGCGGCCCGGCGCGTGGCCCGCAGCCGGATCGCCTCCGCCAGGTACTCGGCGTCGTCGGCGACGCCGCAGAAGCGGGCCGAGCCCCAGGTGTGCAGCCAGGGCAGACCGAGCACGTAAAGCCCCGGCACCCGGGTGATCCCCCGCTCGTGGACCGGATGGCCGGCGCCGTCGAACACGGGCACCTCCACCCAGGAGAAATCCGGGCTGTAGCCCGTGCACCAGATCACCGCCGCCAGCGGCTCGGCCGCCAGGTCGAGGGGCTCCGGCGCACCGGGGGGTGGCGTCCAGCAGGGGACGTAGGGCGCTTCCTCGGGGGCCTCAAGGCCCTCTTTGGCGATGTGGTCGTCGATGCTGCGGCAGATGCGGCTGTAGACGGCATCGGCACCGTCGAGGTTGGCGGCCAGATCGCCGGCGAACTGGATGCGGTCGTGCCCCAGGTCGGCCAGGCGGCCGTGCAGCACCATTCCCTCCAGGGCGCGGCGACGCAGGTCGATCTCCCGGCCGCCGTCACGGCCGGTGAGGTAGTGGTTGGTCTTGCCCCGCACCGCCCTGGGATCGGCGTGCTGGTCGATCGGCATGGCGTAATAGCCCATGCGATCGAGCCAGTCGACCACGTCGCGGCCGCGGTAGCGGCGGGGGGAGCGGGGGGCGCTGCCGACGCTCAGGTGCACCCGGCGGCCGGCCAGGTGCAGATCTTCGGCGATCTGGCAGCCCGACTGGCCACTGCCCACCACCAGCACCGGGCCAGCGGGCAGCGACTCAGGGCTGGTGTAGTCGCGGGCATCGATCTGCAGACTCCCCTCCGGCAGGCGGGCGGCAAGGGGATGGCGCTTGGGGCGGTGGTAGCCGCCGGTGGCGATCACCACCTGCTCCGCCTCGATGGCGCCCTCATCGGTGGAAAGCAGGAAGCCCGTACCCCTGGCCTCCAGTCGGTTGACCGCCACGTCCTCGCGCACGGGCACCTGAATGTGGTCGGCGAAGCGCTGCACGTAGCGGACGATCTCCTCGCGGCCCATGAAGCCCTCGGGGTCGTCGCCGTCGTAGGGGAAGTCGGGCAGGCGACACTGCCAGTTGGGCGTGACCAGGCAGAAGGAGTCCCAGCGCTGGCGGGCCCAGGCATGGCCGATGCGGTGGCGCTCCAGCACCAGGGGCCGCACCCCCCGTTTCTGCAGGCAGTGGGCGACCGACAGGCCCGCCTGACCGCCGCCCACCACCACCACCGGGTGCCGCTGCACCGACTCCGAACCCCCAGCCACAGCCAACCCCGGCAGCAGACGAAGGCCGATGCTGGCCGCCCCTGGCGAACCCTCCTGTAACGACCGGCACGGATCACCCGGGCCATCGGTAGCGATACCCGTCGCCGGCATTCGGTGGCATCGACGACACAGAACAAAAGTTCATCCGTGGCACGGTCACCATGCCGATTCCACCGACCGCACCTCCCCATGCCCCAGGTCAGCCGTCCCGCCAACCAGACGGGTGAATTCCTCGTCGACTACGAGGAGAAGGTCTTTCCCGACGTCAAGGCCGAACCCGGTGAGAAGGCCCTGGTCACCTTCCACACCGTGGCCTTCGAAGGCTCCATCGGCCTGGTCAACCTGCTGCAGGCCAGCCGCCTGATCAACAAGGGCTTCGAGACCTCGATCCTTCTCTACGGCCCCGGCGTGACCCTGGGTCTGCAACGGGGCTTCCCCAAGCTGGGCGACGCCGCCTTCGACGGCCACCTCAACTTCGGCGCCCGCATCCAGAAGTTCATGGACCAGGGCGGCAAGGTCTACGCCTGCCGCTTCGCCCTGCAGGCCCTCTACGGCCACGGCGAAGGCGCCCTGATCCCCGGGATCATCCCGGTCAACCCCCTCGATGTGCTCGACATCGTGCTGCTTCACCGCAAGGAAGGCGCCTTCATCCTCGACACCTGGACGCTCTGAATGCCCGCCACGGTCACCGTCGCCGCCGCCCAGATCCGTCCGGTGCTTTACAGCCTGGAGGGATCGGTGGCGCGGGTGGTGGCGGCCATGGAGGAGGCCGCAGCGGCCGGGGCGGAGCTGATCGTCTTCCCCGAGACGTTCCTGCCCTACTACCCCTACTTCTCCTTCGTGGAGCCGCCGGTGCTGATGGGGAAGTCGCACCTGAAGCTCTACGAGCAGGCGGTGACGGTGCCCGGCCCGGCCCTGGGCCGCATCGCTGCCGCCGCGCGCCAGCTCGGCCTTCACGTGCTGCTGGGCATCAACGAGCGGGACGGGGGCAGCCTCTACAACGCCCAGCTGCTGATCGATGCGGCCGGTGAGCTGGTGCTCAGGCGCCGCAAGCTCACCCCCACGTATCACGAGCGGATGGTGTGGGGCCAGGGGGACGGGGCCGGCCTGCAGGTGGTGCCCACCGCCCTCGGCCGCATCGGCGCCCTGGCCTGCTGGGAGCACTACAACCCCCTGGCCCGCTTCAGCCTGATGGCCCAGGGGGAGGAGATCCACTGCGCCCAGTTCCCCGGCTCGCTGGTGGGGCCGATCTTTTCCGAGCAGACCGCCGTCACCCTGCGCCACCACGCCCTCGAGGCCGGCTGCTTCGTGGTGTCCTCCACCGCCTGGCTGGAGCCGGAGGACATCGAGAAGATCACGCCCGATCCGGTGCTGCAGAAGGCCTGCCAGGGGGGCTGCCACACGGCGGTGATCAGCCCGGAGGGCCGCTACCTGGCCGGGCCGCTGCCCGATGGCGAGGGGCTGGCCATCGCCGAACTCGACCTGACCCTGATCACCAAACGTAAACGCATGATGGACAGCGTCGGCCACTACAGCCGCCCCGACCTGCTGGGGCTGCGGATCGACCGCAGCCCCGCCCGCCAGCTGCATGAGCGGCCCCCCGAGCCCGCCGGCGAGACGGCTCCGGGCCTGCCGCTGCTGGAGGAGCTGCACCATGGCTGAGCACGATCGCCGCGCCCTGGGCCGGCGGCTCACCGAACTCCAGGTGCACGGGGTGGTCGATCCGGCGGTGCCCGGCAACCCCGGCCGCCGGGGCGGCGCCGGCCCGTCCGATCACCGCGCCCTCAGCATCGACGGCACCACGGTGATGGTGCCCGTCTACAACGCCCTGGCCGGCAGCTCGCCCTACCGGCTGGACACCACGGCCGCAGGCGGCCTCCAAGTGAGCAACGCAGCGGTGGCCGCGCCCGGCGGCGAAACCAGGGCCCTGGCCGTCGAGACCCCGCCCGAGCCGCGCTTCTACGGCCTGGCCACCGCCGAAGGCATCCCCTACCGCTCCATCGCCCTGCTGCACGGCCGGGACGTGCTGGCCACCACCCTCCTGCAGACCTGCATCCGCTTCCGCGACCGCACCCAGTCGTGCCAGTTCTGTGCCATCGAGCAGTCGCTGGAGGATGGCCGCACCCTCGTGCGAAAGACGCCGGCCCAGGTGGCGGAGGTGGCCGAGGCGGCGGTGCGTCTTGATGGGGTGCGCCAGCTGGTGCTCACCACCGGCACCCCCAACAGCGACGACCGGGGCGCCCGGCTGATGGCCGAGACCGCCGCCGCCGTCAAGGCCCGGGTGGCCCTGCCGATCCAGGCCCAGTGCGAGCCCCCCGAAGACCCGGCCTGGTACCGGCGCATGAAAGAGGCCGGCGTCGACAGCCTCGGCATGCACTTGGAGGTGGTGGAGGAGGAGGTGCGGCGCCGCATCCTGCCGGGCAAGTCGGAGCTGGGGCTGGAGCGCTACATGGAGGCGTTCGCCCAGGCGGTGGCCGTGTTCGGCCGCGGCCAGGTCTCCACCTACCTGCTGGCCGGCCTGGGGGACAGCGCCGCCTCCCTGATCGCCGTGAGCGAACGGCTGATCGCCCTGGGGGTCTACCCCTTCGTGGTGCCCTTCGTGCCGATCGCCGGCACCCCCCTGGAGACCCATCCCGCCCCCTCCACCGACTTCATGGTGGCGGTCTACACGGCGGTGGGCGACCGGTTGCGGGCCTCTGACCTCAGGTCCGAGGCCATGGCGGCCGGCTGCGCCAAGTGCGGCGCCTGCTCGGCCCTGTCCCTGTTCGAAGCCGGCCCGGAGCCGGGCACTCCCTGAGCACGGCCATGTTCTTCATCGACCCCTCCAGCCACGACATCGGCCGCAGCGCCAGCTCGGCGCCGGCCGCCTTCACCCCCTCGGTGCGGCGGGGGGTGGCGATCGAGGCCGAGGACTTCCGCCTCTCCCCCACGGCCAGCTCCCAGCGCTTCTCCTTCCATCTGCTGCGGCGCGGCACGCCCCTGGAGGAGGGCTACTGGCAGCTGCGCAGCGCCATCTTCTGCCAGGAGCAGCACCTGTTCGAAGACTCCGACCGGGATGAGAAGGATGGCCACGCCTATCCCATCGCCGCCCTCGACCACAGCGCCGGCAGCGGCAGCGGCGTGGTGGGGGTGGTGCGGATCCTGGAGGAGCGGCCCCGGCTCTGGTACGGCGGACGGCTCGGGGTGCACGGCGACCACCGCCGCCACAACCAGATCGGCAAGGGCCTGATCTGGAAGGCCGTCACCACGGCCAACGGCTGGGGTTGCGACCGCTTCCTGGCCACGGTGCAGCTCCAGAACGTGCGCTTCTTCCAGCGCCTGCACTGGACGTCGATCGACACCCTGGAGATCCGCGGCCTGCCCCACCACCTGATGGAGGCCGACCTCGCCTACTACCGGCCGGGTGTGGAGCGGCGTCCGCACCAGGAGGCCGGGGCGGGGTTGGCGGCGGCGTGAGTCGCCCCGGGGCGCCGGAACCGGACCTGGCGGCCCTGGCCGCCCGACTGCGCCACCTGGCCGGCCTCACCGGCAAGACCGACATCCGGTCCCCGGCGGCCACCTTCCCCCACCAGCCCTTTCCCGCGCTGGGGCCCGCCGCGGCCCTGGGCGATGACGCCGCCCTGCTGCCGGCGGTGGCCACACCGCTGCTGCTGGCCAGTGAGGGCATCGACCCGGCCCTGGTGGCCGCCGACCCCTGGTTCGCCGGCTGGTGCGGGGTGCTGGTGAACCTCAGCGACATCGCCGCCATGGGCGGCACCCCGATCGCGGTGGTCAACAGCCTCTGGTGCCGCGATGCCGGACGGGCCGAGCCGATCCTGGCGGGCCTGCGACGGGCCTCGGAGGTGTTCGGGGTGCCGGTGGTGGGGGGCCACACCAACCTGCACAGCCCCTACGACGCCCTGGCGGTGGCGGTGCTGGGCACGGCCGCCGGCCCGGTGCTTTCGGCCCGCGCCGCCAGAGCCGGCCACCACTGCCACCTGCTGATCGACCCCAACGGCGGCTTCCGCGGCGACTCCCTCTGCTGGGATGCGGCCACCGGCGCCGACCCCGCCCGGCTGCGGCGCCAGCTGGCCCTGATGGCGGATCTGGCCGCCGACGCCAGCGTCCATGCCGCCAAGGACATCAGCATGGGCGGCCTGGTGGGCACCGCCGCCATGTTCTGCGAGGCGGCCGGCTGCGGCCTCACCCTGGATCTGGGGGCGATCCATCCCCCCGCCGGGGTGGCCCTGGAGCCCTGGCTCACCTGCTTCCCCAGCTTCGGCTTCCTGCTGGCCGCCCGGCCGGATCAGGAAGGGCGGCTGGTGGAGCGGGTCGCCGCCTGTGGCGGCCTGCTGCTGGCCCGGGTGGGCACCTTCAACGGCGAGCGCCGGCTGGTGCTGGAGGCGGGGGGAGGCAGGGAGACAATCTGGCGGGGCGAGGAGCCGCTCACCGGGTTCGGGGTGCTGTCTTGATCCGGCGGTCGTGATCGCCCTGTCGTTATCAGGGTGTCGTGATCGCCACCGCGGCCGGAACGGCCCCGGCCCACACTCCTGCCGAGGATCAATGGGGGTCACCGTGCCGGAAGTGGAGCTGACGCTGGAATGGCCGGACGGGGACCGCACCCTCCTCTATTCCCCCTCCACGGTGATCCTCGAGCATCTCGCCCCGGGCCAGACCCTCACGGTGGCGGAGCTGCGCACGCGGGGCACCCTGGCGCTGCGGCAGGCCTCCGAGCGGGTGCGGGCCCGCTACGGCTTCGCCTGCACCCGGGCCGATGAGGAGGAACGGCGGCTGCTGGAGCGGGCCGCCCGCTTCGGCGAGCAGGAACGGGTGGGCATCGGCGCGGCCTAGCCACGGGCGAGGCTCTCGCGCAGCTTGTGCAGCGCCTCCCGCTCCAGATGCTGCACCTTGTGCTTCGTGAGGCCCACGTCCTTGCCGATCCGGGCCAGGGAGGGGGAGTCCTCCTGGGCGAAGCGCAGCCACAGCACGCGGCGCTCGATCGGATTCAGCCGGGTGATCTCCTGATGCAGCCAGCCATAGTCGTCCTGAAGGCCCGGCTCGCTGGGATCGCCGATCAGATCCGTCAGGCGCACATCGCCCTCGGCGCTGGTCAGGGTGCGGTCGAGGGAGAGGGTCTGCAGGTCGTGGGAGGCCTGCAGGACGGTCTCGAGCCGCCGCGGACTCGCCCCCAGCCGGTCGCTGATCGCGGCCAGCGACAGGGGCTCGGTGGAGGTGTTGCGCAGGGCGTGAACCTTGCGCGCCAGGGCCGCCATCTGGGGGGGGAATCCGGATGAGGCCCGTGGATTCCTGGAGATGGCGCTGCACCGCCTGGCGGATCCACCAGGAGCCGTAGGTGGAGAACCGGTAGCCCCGTTCCGGCAGGAAACGCTCCACCGCGTGGATCAGGCCGAGATTGCCGGCCTGCACCACATCCATCGGATCCAGATGCATCTGGCGGATGCGGTTGAAGTGCTGCTTGCAGATCGAAACCACCAGGCGCAGATTCCCCGTCACCATCCGCCGGAAGGCCCGTCGCCCACGCCGATCCTCGCTCGGCGTCGGTGCGGGATTGGCCCGCCAGTCCTGCACCAGAGCACCAAGGTGGAGCTCCTCCGATGCGGTCAGCAGGGGAATGCGACCGATGCTGCGCAGGTAGTCCCCAAAGCAATCTGACATGACACTCAGAGGGGGGAAGTAACGCGCCTTTGAACGTACGACTCAGGGGAAAGCCACCGCAGTCCAAACATCCATCTGCCGCAGATCTGCAGCGCGACCCGTCATATTTCTCCCCTCGTCCGCGCTGAAGTCTGTAGCAACAACATCATCGAACGCCCAAAACCATGGCGGTCAGGGACCCACTCAGGCGCCGGCCGGAGGGGCGGGAACGGCATGCAGGGCCTGCGTCTCCTCCGGGCCCAGCACCAGCTCCGTCGAGGCCTCACCCGCCAGGGGCAGGCTGAGCACCAGGGGCAGGGCCTCGCTGGGGCGGGGCAGCAGGTCGGCCATGTCGAACTGGGCCGCCCCCTCCGGCAGGGCCCCGCCCCCGGCCGCCACCAGCTCCTCGCTGCGGTTGGCCAGGGTCCAGGAGCCCCCGGCGCCGTCGCTGATCCGCAGGGGGCGGCTGTGGTCGACGGCGATCCCCGGGGTGAGGGCACTGAGACGGAGGCGCTCGCCGCTGGGCCAGGCGGGATCGGGCTGCTGGAAGACCCGCAGCGACCAGCGGTTGTCGTCCCGGTCGCGCAGGCTCCAGCGCTGGCCGTCATCGGCCCGCACCGGGCCCGGCGCCAGGGTCAGCAGCAGCACCAGGACGAGGGCGGCCACTGAGGCCAGCCAGGGTTGAGCGGAAGCACGCATGGGGAGGCCCCTGCCACAGGACCATTCAAGGCGATGGCGTTGTCCGTCGCCGGCGGCCGGCCCAGCTCCGGATGTCCTGTCATGACACGCTGGGGACACCAGAGGCTGACGCGATGGCGCGCCCCCCCTACCAACCCTCCCTGCTGCGATTGACCCATGGGGTCACGGCGCTGCTGGTGCTGGCCGCCTGGCTGAGCGGGCTGTTCGTCTACAGCCGCTACGACGGCCGCTGGGGGCGGCTGCCCTTCACCCCGCCCGGCAGCTGGATCGACCTGCATGGCCAGGCGGGCTTCCTGCTGCTGCCCCTGGGCCTGGTGTTCGCCGCCTACGCCCTCACCCTGGGCCGGGCGCGCCTGCGGCGCTCCACCAATGCCATGGCCCTGGGGGCCCTGGTGCTGGCGGTGGCCACCGGCAAGCTGATGCAGGAGGACTGGCTGCGGGACGGCCAGCTGCACCACCTGGCCTACAGCCTGCACCTGGTGGCCTGGCTGCTGATCGGCCTGGCCGTGGTGCTGCACGTGGGCGACAGCCTGCGGCTGGGGGGCACGCCGCTGCTGGCCTCGATGGCCAGCACGACCCTGCGGCCGGGCGATCGGCCTGGCGACTGGCCGGGCCAGGTGCGGCGGTTCCTGAAGCGGGGGGGCTGAAGGACCGGCCCCGAGGACGTGCCTCAGCTGGCCGTGGGCGTGCTCGGCCGTCCCTTCCACATCCGGTCAAGGCCAACTGAATTACGATGACTCAACAGCAGTAATTCAGGCGATGCGCAGCACCATCACCGCCCGCGGCCAGACGGTGGTTCCGGCCCCGATCCGCGAACGCTTCCAGCTGGGTCCGTCGACGCGGTTGGAATGGATCGTGGAGGGCGACGGGACCATCCGTGTGGTTCCCGTTGCCCTGGATCCCATCACCGCCTTCCGCGGCTCCGGCGCCGGAGGCGCCACCACCCGTCTGCTCGCCGAACGCCGCCACGACCGCCAGCAGGAGGCCTGATGGCCGGCCGCTGGCTGCTTGACACCTCCGCCCTGCTGGCCCTGCGCGACAACGAAACCGGCGCGGAACGCGTCGCGGAACTGCTCCAGCGCTCCCAGGCCCGCCAGGACAGCTGCCTGGTGTGCTTCATGAGCCGCATGGAGTTGCTCTACCGGGTGTGGAAAGACGAAGGCGAACGGGTCGCCCGCCTCGCCGATGCCCAGCTGCGCTCCCTGCCCCTGGATTGGGTGGCGGCCAGTGACGCCCTGCTGGACCGGGCGGCGGCCATCAAGGCCACCCATCCACTCTCCGTGGCCGATGCCTGGATCGCCGCCGCCGCTGAGCAGGAGGGGGCGGTGCTGGTGCACAAGGATCCTGAGTTCCGCTCCCTGGCCCACCTTCCCCAGGACTGGCTGGGCTGATAGGGCCTGCTGGGACTGGCCCCAGCAGGTGCGGCGCTTCTGGAAGCGGGGTTAATAGTGATACCGCAGCTGGGCCAGCAGGAGAGCGTCACCGTCGACCTTGTAGACCATGCGGTGCTCGTCGTTGATGCGGCGTGACCAGTAGCCAGCGAGCGCGTGTTTCAGCGCTTCCGGCTTGCCTGTGCCTGAAAACGGCGTCCGAGACACTTCCTTGATCAGTGCGTTGATGCGCTTGAGCAGGACCTTGTCGGTGGCCTGCCAGTGGAGGTAATCCTCCCAGGCCTGCTCAGCGAAGATCAGCCTCATTCGCTGAGGCTCCGCTCCTGGCCCTGGCCTGCGTCCAGGCTGGCCGTCGCCTGCAGCAGACGCCTGGCATTCTCAGGGACCCGCAGCAGATAGGCGGTTTCCTCGAGGGCTTTGAAGTCCTCCAGGGACATCATCACCACTGATTTCTGCCCATTGCGGGTAATGATCAGCGGCTCATGGTCGGCGCAGACCCGGTTCATGGTCTGCGCCAGGTTGGCGCGGGCCGCTGTGTAGGTGATGGCGTCCATCGGCAGACCGTCCGTCATGTACGCGTTACTGTACGGCTGGCCGAGGGCGCAAGGGGATCCTCCTGACGCTTGGGGGAGGTTCCAGTGCCACCGTTTCGGTTGCAAAATGGTTGCCGATGCTTCGGCAACGGCGATGGCCAGGAGCCTCACCCTCAAGAATCTCCCCGACGACCTCTACGGCCGCCTGAAGCATGCGGCCAGGCAGCATCGCCGCAGCCTCAACAACGAAGCGATCGTGTGCCTGGAAGCGGCCCTTCCGCCCCAGGCCATCACGGCCGCCGAGCGGCTGGAGCAGATCCGGGCCCTGCGCCGCAGCCTGCCGACGGAAACGGCGTTCACGCCTGACCAGATCGATGCCTTCAAGCGCGAGGGCCGCCCGTGATCGTGGTGGACACCAGCGTGGTGGCCTACCTGTTGCTGCCAGGCCCCCAGACCGAGAAGGCTGAGGCACTGCTGCTTCACGACCCTGAATGGGCCGCTCCGGTGCTCTGGCGCAGCGAGCTGCGCAACGTGCTCAGCTGTTACCTGCGACGCGGGCAGCTGGATCACCAGCAGGTGCTGAGGCTCCAGGGCCAGGCGGAAGCGTTGTTGCATGGGTGGAGGCGAGCGGCTGCAGCGCCTACGACTGCGAGTTCGTGGCGGCCGCCCTGGCACTCCAGACCCGCCTGATCACCTCCGATCGCCAACTGCTGCGGACTTTCCCCACCCTTGCCAGCCCGTTGGCGCACGCCTTGCCCTGACACGGGCTCAACAGCGGCTCACAGCGGATCCCCGGGCAGAAAGCGCCGGATGAACAGCTCCAGGGCCATCGGCCCGCAGCGGGGCTGCCAGGTTGTGCCGCCCGGCAGCCGCCGCCAGCAGGCCACCTGGAGCGCGCCGCCGCCGGCCAGCAGCTGCACCCGGTAGCGGTACTCGGCATCGGCGGCCTGGGCGGGGGCGGCCAGGGGTTCGGCGCCGGGCTGGCTGGCCAGGAACGCCGCAGCAAAGGCCTCCGGCTCCGGCCGCTGGCGCAGGGCCGTGGCGAAGCGCCAGGCGGCGCCGGTGGGGTAGCCGTCGTGGTGAAGGTAGAGGTGGCGCTCCGGGACGGCGGGGAAACCGGTGAAGGAATAAACGGCGCGGGTGGCCAAGGGGCTGGGGCGGCTGCACAGGGAAGTGCCACCGGTGTCTCACACTCAGGCGTCACTGAGCCGTTCCACCTTGGGTTTGGGCGATTAAGGGGCTGGACATGTTCTGCGAGTTCAGCTCGCCGTCGTCGCCCTGCCAGGGCCTGCAGGCGTTCACGGCGTTCTTCGGCGCTGAGCTTCTTCTGGGTGGAACCCTTCGCAGCGCTGCCGGTGTTGCTGCGGCTGTCCACGCCAGCCGGCCTCCCGTCCACCTGTGCCAGGATCTGGCACAGGTGGCAGGTGTTCCATGCGGGAAAGCATTTCCATCAGCCTGCCGGCGGATCTCAAGGACGAGCTCGACCAGGCCACGGCCGCCGAGGGGATCTCTCGCAGCGATCTGGTCCGCGACGCCCTGCGGGCCTACCTCCTGGCACTCCGCTTCAGGGCCTTGCGGGCCACCATGCGTCCGTACGCAGAGGCCAAGGGGGTCTTCACCGATGAAGACGTCTTCCGCCTGGTGTCGTGAGGCTGGTGCTCGAAACCAATGTGCTGCTGGCCGCCTTCCTGTCCCGTGGCGCTTGCCACGATCTGCTCGAGCATGCCCAGCAGCACCATCAGATCGTGCTGTCCGCCTTCATTCTTGAGGAGTTCAGCTCCAAGCTGGCCGGCAAATTTCGTGTGCCAGGGCCTGTCATCGACTCCGCAACCCAGCTGCTGACGGCGACGGCGGAACTCGTTGTGCCCGTGCCTCTGGCTGCACCCGTCTGCCGCGATTCCGACGACGACTGGATTCTGGCCACGGCCCTGGCTGGTGCCTGTGGCTGTCTCGTTACCGGTGACAAGGATCTCCTCGCCATCGAGGAGCACGCCGGCTGCAGGATCCTCGCCCCAGCGGCGTTCTGGCGCTTCGAGGCCGATCAGTCAGAAGGTCGCTGAGCGTGCCCCCCACCGATCCCGCCCAGCTACGCCGCGACTACCGGCGCCAGGCGTTGCGGCGGGGGGATCTGGCGGCCGATCCGGTGGCGCAGTTCCGCCGCTGGTTCGATCAGGCGGTGGCCGCCGCTCTGGACGAGCCCAACGCCATGGTGCTGGGCACCAGCAATGGGGTGCGCCCCAGCGCCCGCACGGTGCTGCTCAAGGCCTTCGACGAACGGGGCTTCGTCTTCTTCACCCACTACGAAAGCCGCAAGGCCGCCGAGATCGGCGCCCACCCGGAGGTGAGCCTGCTGTTCCCCTGGTACGGGCTGGAACGGCAGGTGGCCATCCTGGGCAAGGCCGAGCGGATCAGCGCCGCCGAATCGCTGGCCTACTTCCTCTCGCGCCCCGTCGGCAGCCGGCTGGGGGCCTGGGTGTCGCAGCAGAGCGCCGTGATCGGCTCCCGCTCGATCCTGGAGATGCAGTGGGACGCCATGAAGCGCCGCTTCGCCGATGGCGAGGTGCCGCTGCCGCCGGCCTGGGGGGGCCTGCGGGTGGTGCCGTTCGAGTTCGAGTTCTGGCAGGGCCGCACCAACCGCCTGCACGATCGCTTCCGCTACCGGCCCACCGAGCCGGCCGGAGAGGAGGGCGGAGGCGCGGCCTGGACCATCGAGAGACTGGCGCCCTGAGGCATTATGCGGCTATGCTCATAACAGTTGATGGTTGATCGCCCATGGCTGTCGCGCCCGCGCCTTCCCTGTCCCTCGCCGCCGCCGCCGGGGGCGGCCCGCTGCTGTTCCGCCAGCTGTTCGACGCCGACACCGGCACCTTCACCTACCTGCTGGTCGATGTGGCCAGCCACAAGGCCCTGCTGATCGATTCGGTCTTCGAGCAGCACGACCGCGACCTGGCGCTGATCCGGGAACTGGGCCTCGAGCTGGTGGCCGCGATCGACACCCACGCCCATGCCGACCATGTCACGGGCAGCTGGCTGATGCACGAGGCCACCGGCTGCGCCATCGGCCTGGCGGCCAGCGTCGGCGCCGAGAACGTCACCCGCCCCCTGAAGCACGGCGATCGCGTCCTCTTCGGCGGCCGCCATGTGGAAGTGCGCGCCACCCCCGGCCACACCGACGGCTGCCTCACCTTCGTCCTCGACGACCACACGATGGCCTTCACCGGCGACGCCCTGCTGGTGCGCGGCTGCGGCCGCTGCGACTTCCAGCAGGGCAACGCCCACACCCTCTGGGCCTCGATCACCGGCCAGATCCTGACCCTGCCGGATCACTGCCTGCTCTATCCCGGCCACGACTACACCGGCCGCAGCGTCACCTCCGTCACCGAGGAGAAGGCCTTCAACGCCCGCCTCGGCGGCAACGCCACCGAGCGGGACTTCGTGGGCCACATGGAGAACATGCGGCTGCCCCATCCCCACCGCATCGCCCAGGCCCTGCCCGGCAACATGCGCTCCGGCAAGCCCCGCGAGGCCACCACCGCGCCCGCCTGGGCACCGATAGCCCGCAGCTATGCCGGACTGCCGGAACTCAGCCCCGCCTGGGTGGCCGCCCACCGCGGCGATGTCACCGTGCTGGATGTGCGATCCGCCGAGGAATACGACGGACCGGACGGGCACGTGGCCGGCAGCCTGCTGATCCCCCTGCCGGAGCTGGAGAGCCGCACCGGCGAGATCCCCGCTGATCGCCCCCTGGTGGTGGTCTGCCATTCGGGCAGCCGCTCAGCCCTGGCCACCCAGCAGCTGCTCAAGGCCGGCCGGACCCAGGTGGCCAACCTCCACGGCGGCCTGAGCCGCTGGGCCGCCGAGGGCTTCCCCCTGGACGGGGTCGTCCAGGTCTGAAGCACGGCCCAATGAATTCCACCCCATTCGTTCCTCCCTCCATGACCCCCACAACCATGACCAGCACACCTGTGACCACCCCCAGCCGCCTGGGCGCCCACGACCTCGCCGAACGGCTGGCGGCCGGTGAAATCACCGTGATCGATGTGCGCGAGCCAATGGAGTTCGCCACCGGCCACATCGCCGGCAGCCTCAACGTGCCCCTCTCCCGCCTGGCCCAGGCCGACCTGCCCTGCGGTCCGCTGGTGCTGGTCTGCCAGAGCGGCAACCGCAGCGCCAAAGGCCTCGCCCAGCTGCTCCAGCAGGGCCATCCCCACCCCGTCGCCGACCTGCTCGGTGGCGTGCCCGCCTGGCAGCAGGCCGGCTTCCCGGTGCGCCAGCTCAAGGGGGCGCCGCTGCCGCTGATGCGCCAGGTGCAGATCGTCGCCGGCAGCCTGGTGCTGCTGGGGGTGATCCTGTCCCAGGCCGTGGCCCCCGGCTGGATCTGGCTGAGCGGCTTCGTGGGGGCCGGGCTCACCTTCGCGGGCGTCTCCGGCTTCTGCGGCATGGCCCGCCTGCTGGCCGTGATGCCCTGGAACCGGGTGTCACTCGGCTCAGCCCGGGGCTGATCCGCCGCCTCCGGGCGAAATCGGCCGGCGCCACAGCCCCAGCCATTCATCCGGGCGCTGGTCCACCGAGCCGGTGGCCGGCTCCCAGAGCTCGGCCACCAGGCCGGCCCGGCCCAGCTGGGCGGCCACCACCTCGGGGTCGCTGCCCCAGGGCGGACCGCCCGGGTTGCCGTGGCACCAGAACAGCCCCAGCAGCCAGCCACCCGGCGCCAGCAGCCGGCAGACGGTGGCGATGTAGGCGTCGCGGCGGCCCGGATCGATGGCGCAGAAGCAGGTGTGCTCCACGATCCCCGTCAGGCCTCCGGGCGCCAGCCCTGCCGCCTCCAGGACCTGCCGGTCGAACAGGTCGGCCTGCAGCCAGCGCAGGCCGGGGCGCTCCGGGCCATGGAGGCCGCGGGCTTCTGCAAGGGCCTCGCTGCTGAAATCCAGGCCGATAGCCGCGAAGCCGAGCTGCTCAAGCAGGGCGGCCTCATGGCCGCGGCCGCAGCCCGGCACCAGCACCGGGCCCGGGGGCCGGGGGGCCAGCGGATGGCTGCGCAGGAACCGCTCCAGCGGCGGAGCCGGCCGGCCCAGTTCCCAACCGTCCGTGCCCTGCCGGTAACGCTGGTCCCAGTGGCCTGGCTCAGCGGTGGAGGCCGGCGTGGAGGGGTTCATCGCTCCAGCATGGCCCCCGGCGCCGGGTGTCTCCCTAGCCTGGCCGAATGCGCCTGCTCCACACCTCCGACTGGCACCTGGGCCGCAGTTTTCACGGCGCCTCGCTGCAGGAGGAGCAGGCGGCGGCGATCGGGCGGATCGCCCAACTGGCCCGCGAGCATGCCGTCGATGCGGTGCTGATCGCCGGCGACCTCTACGACCGGGCCATCCCGCCGGCCGAAGCGGTGGACCTGTTCAACCGGGCCCTGGCCCAGCTGAGCACAGGTGGCACCGCCGTGGTGGCCATCGCCGGCAACCACGATTCCCATGTGCGGGTGTCGGTGTACGACCCGCTGCTCTCAGCCTTCGGGGTGACGGTGCGGGGCGACGTGGGCCGGGCCAGCGAGCCGGTGCTGGTGACGCCCCGGGACGGCGGCGCACCGGTGGCCATCTATCCCCTGCCTTACCTGGAGCCGGCGGTGGTCGGGCCGGCCCTGGCCGGAGCTCCCGTGCGCCTGCGCCACGAGGAGGTGACCCGGCTGGCCATCGAGCGGATCCACGCCGACCGCCGCGAACGGCCAGCGCACCGTGCGGTGCTGGTGGCCCACACCTTCGTGGCGGGCGGCGAGACGTCGGAGTCGGAGCGGGAGCTCACCATCGGCAACGTCGACCGGGTGAGCGTGGCGGCCTTCGCGGGCTTCGATTACGTGGCCCTGGGCCACCTGCACGCCTCCCAGCAGCTGGACGGCCCCCGGGTGGCCTATTCGGGCACCCCCCTGCCCTACTCCTTCTCCGAGGAGCGGCAGGTCAAGTCGGTGCGGATCGTGGAGCTGGCCGCCGACGGCACGCCCAGCGTCCAGGTGGTGCCCCTGGGGGTGGGCCGGCGCCTGTGCACCCTGCGGGGCCCCATCGACGAGCTCTGCTCAGACCCGGCCCACGCCGGCGCCAGCGAGGCGCGGGTGCGGGCGATCCTCACCGACGACGTCCTGCCCCTGCAGGCCATGGCCCGGCTGCGGGCCCGCTTTCCCCACATCGCCGAGCTGCGCCACGAGCCCCCCGAGGTGGCCCGCGCCGGCGGGGCCGAGCGCCACCGCCAGGTGCGCCAGGCCCGTTCGCCGCTGGAGCTGGCCACCGCCTTCTTCACCGACCAGCAGGGCCAGCCCCCAGGCGAGCCGGAGGCCGAGCTGCTGCGGGCAGCCCTGGCGGCGGCAGAACGGGGAGGGGAGCGGTGAAGCCGCACCGGCTGGCGATCGAGGCCTTCGGGCCCTATGCCGATCCGGTGGCGATCGACTTCGACGAGCTGGCCGCCGAAGGGCTGTTTCTGATCCACGGCACCACCGGCGCCGGCAAGACCTTCCTGCTCGATGCCCTCTGCTTCGCCCTCTACGGCGAGGTGTCGGGCGACCGCAGCGTCAAGGGGCTGCGCTCCGACCACGCCCCCCCCGGCTCCGTGCCCCGGGTGCGCCTGGAGTTCTCCTGCGGCACCGCCCGCTACCGGGTGGAGCGCACCCCCGCCCACACCGCCCCGAAGGCCAGGGGCCAGGGCACCGTCGAGAAAGCGCCCCAGGCGGTCCTGTTCCGGCTGGACGCCGGGGCACCGGAGCAGGCCGTGGCGGCGAAGACCACCGAAGTCACCCGGGAGGTGGAAGGCCTGGTGGGGCTCAGCGCCGCCCAGTTCCGCCAGGTGATCCTGCTGCCCCAGGGACGCTTCGCCGAGGTGCTGCGGGCCAGGGCCGAGGAGCGCGAAGCCCTGCTCAAGACCCTCTTCGAGACGGAGATCTATGAGCGGGCCGGCTGGTGGCTGGAGGACCAGGCCCGCGCAGCGCGGAACCTGGCGCTGGACCAGGCCCGGGAGCAGGAGGTGCTGCGGCGCCGGGCGGCCGACGCCTGGGCCCCCCACGCCCCCGAGCCGCCGGAGGGGGCCGAACCGCCGCCGCCACCCGCCGACCAGGGGGGCCTCGAGGAGCTGGTGGCGGCGATCGGCGTCGTGGTGCAGGGCACTGAGGCCGCCCTTCGGTCGGCCTCTGCCAGCCTGACGGCGGCTCAGGCGGCCCAGGCGGGCCTCGATGCGCTGGCCGACCGTTGGGACCGGCGCGCCGCCGCCGCCGCCCGGCTGGGTGAACTGGAGGGGAAACGGGAGACGGTGGAGGCCTACCGCCAGAGGCTCGAGCGGACGGAGCGGGCCGAAACCCTGCGCCCCAGCCTGGAGGCGGCCCACGCGGCCCGGGGCGCCCTCGCCCGGCTGGCCCAGGGGCTCCAGGAGCAACTGCGGACAGCCCAGCGGGCCCGGGACGGCGCACGGGCGCTGCCGGCCTCGCTGCGGCAGCTCGATCTGGCCGTCCTCCCCGGCGCCGAAGACCTGGCCGCCGCCGGCGCCGACCTGGCGGCCAGGGGCGCCCAGGTGCGCGAGCTGGCCCGCAGGGCCGAGGAGGCAGCAACGGCCAGGGGGACGGCGGCCGAAGCCACCCGGCGCGCCGCCGAGGCCGAAGCCGGGCGGGCCGAGGCCCTCGCCCGGCAGGAGACGCTGGCGGCGGAGCAGGAGCGGGAGCTGGCCCTGGCGCTCCGGGCCCGCAGCGCCGGCGACCAGCTGGAGGGCCTGCGGCGGGCTGCTCTGGAGGCCGCCGAACGGGCCGGGGCCGCCGAGTCCATCGCCCCGGCCCGGGAGCGGTGCAGCGCGGCCGAGGTCGCCAGGAACTCCTCCGATCGCCGCGTCAACACGGAGGCCGCCGGCCTCAACGACCTGCGGCGCCGCCAGATCGAGGGCATGGCCGCCCGGCTGGCCGGAGGCCTGGCCGCCGGTGACGCCTGCCCGGTGTGCGGCGCCACCGACCATCCGGCGCCGGCCCACGCCTCGGCCGACGCGGTCGATGACGGGGCGATCGCCGCCGCTGAGCGGGCGCTGCGGGAGGCCACCACCGCAGCCCAGGACGCCGCCGTGGCCCTGGCCAACGCCCAGGCCGCCCTCGCCGCCGTGCTGGAGAAGGCGGGCGAGGGCCCCGATCCGCTCGCCGCCCGCCAGGCTGCGGTCGCAGCCGCCGAAGCCCTGAAGGCGGCCCAGGCCCTGGCCGCCGGCCTGCCGGAGCTGGAGCGGCGGACCGCCGAGCGGGAGCGGCAGCGCCAGCAGCTGGGCAAGGAGATCGAGGCGGCCGGCACGGCGATCGTCCTGGCCCAGCGCCAGGCGACGGAGGAGCACCAGCGCGCCCAGGCCCTGGCCGCCGAGGTGGAGCGGGAGCTGGGGGAGGGCCTGGAGCCCGCCGCCGTGCTGCGGGCCTGCGCACCGCTGGAGGCCGCCCTCAAGGCCCTGCTGGCCAGCGCCGCCGGCCACACCCGGGCCGCCAGCCAGCTGGAGCAGGCGGAACGCCGCCTCGGCCAGGACCTGACCGGCTCCCCCTTCGCCAGCGCCGCGGCCGCGGCCGCCGAGCTGCAGGAGGACAGCTGGCGCCAGGAGGTGAAACGCCGCATCGAGACCTACGAGAAGGACGTCATCGAGCTGCGGGCGATCCTGGCCGCCCCCGACCTGGCCGATCTCCCCGAAGCACGGCCCGACACCACCGCCGCCCGCGAGGCCGTGACCCGCGCCGATGCGGACCGCACCCGGGCGGTGGAGCGCCACAGCGAAGCCCGGGCCGCCCAGCGGGAGATCACCCGCCTCAGCGCGGAACACCGGGCCGGCGGCGCCGCTCTGGCCGAGAAGCAGGAGCGGGCCGAGCGGCTCAGCGCCGTGGCCAACCGCTGCCAGGGCAAGGCGGCCCCCTACATCTCCCTGCAGCGCTGGGTGCTCTCGGCCTACCTCGCCGACATCTGCGGCTTCGCCAACCAGCGGCTCACCCTGATGACCTCGGGCCGCTACCAGCTGCGCCTCACCGACGAGGGCGGCCACGGGGGCCGCAAGGCCGGCCTGGGCCTGCGGGTGCTGGACGCCTACACCGGCGAGGAACGGGAGGTGAGCAGCCTCTCGGGCGGCGAGACCTTCCAGGCCTCCCTGGCCCTGGCCCTGGGGGTGGCCGACACGGTGCAGGCCCACGCCGGCGGCGTGCCCCTGGAGGCCCTGTTCATCGACGAGGGCTTCGGCAGCCTCGACCCCGACAACCTGCAGCTGGCCATGGACGAACTCGACCGCCTGCGGGAGGGGGGCCGCATGATCGGCCTGATCAGCCACGTCGGCGCCCTGCGGGAGCGCATCCGCGGCGGCATCGAGGTGGTGGCCGGCCCGCGCGGCTCCAGCCTGCGCGTTGGGGTGGGCGGCTAGAGCAACCCCCGATGGCGCACGAACAGCTGCACCATCGCCCAGGAGCCCAAGGTCACCTTGACGGCCACCAGCACGTTCAGGAGCGGGATCCAGCTCCCCGAGGCCAGGGGGCCGAAGGTTCCGGCCGGCAGGGGGGCCCCCGCGAGGGCGAAGGCGGAGAGGACCACGAAGGCGATCACGGCGGCCTTCTCCCAGAGGTCGGCCCGCCAGCGGCGGTAGAGGCGGTCGGAGAGCCGGGCCGAGCCGCTGATCAGCACCAGGCCGATGGCCGTGCCGCCGGCCACGCCCGCCGCGAAGCCGCCCCCCGGAGACAGGTGGCCGCGCAGGGCCAGCTCCACCCCGATCAGGGCGGCCATGGTGGCGCCCAGCTGGCAGAGCACCACGGAGGGCGCGTCCTCGATGGCCCGGATGCTCGTCTTGGTGGGCTCCCCCGCCAGCAGGAAGCGCACCCCGATCGAGGCCAGGGTGAAGACCACCACCTCGGCGACGGTGTCGTAGAGGCGGGTGTGCAGGATCACCCCCGACACCAGATTGGGCACGTCGGTCATGGCTGCCAGGGAGGCGATCACCGGGCCGATGGGGGGCGCCGGCGGCAGGGCTGCGGCCAGCGGAGCCAGACACAGGGCGGTGGCGGCCAGCAGGTAGAGCCAGGTCATGGCTCCTCCCGCAGCAGCAGGTCACCGCCGCGGGTCCGCCAGCGGCGGAAGCCCTCCAGGGCCCGCAGCCGATCCGCCAGCCGGGGGTTGCCCAGCTCCAGCCGCAGGCCCGGGCCGAGACGGCCGTGGCAGGCTTCGGCCTCGCCGGCCGCCTGCGGATCCGGTGGCAGCAGCCGCAGCCGCAGCGACAGGGGCTCGAGCCAGCCGCGCAGCAGTGCCTGGGTGGCCTCGCTGGGGGGAGCGTCGGCCGGATGGGAGAGCCGCAGCGCCATCGAGGAGCGCAGCGCCACCGCGTACAGGGTGGTGGAGAGCAGGGTGCCCACCAGCGCCTCGGTGATGGCCACGTCCGGGGCGCCCAGCAGGGCGTAGAGCAGGGTGGACACCGATCCGAGGATGCCCCGCAGCACCAGGGTCTGGTAGGGATTCGACTGGCTCACCAGCAGCACGGCGGTGAGCGGCACCAGGGCGGTGATCGGCAGGAGCAGATCCAGCTCCCCCGCCAGGGATACGGTGCCGCTCATGGCTCCGGCTCCCGGCGGGAGCCGAGCGAGCAGTTGGCCAGCACGTAGCCGAAGATCGTGTTCCAGAGGATCAGCGCCAGAAGGGCCAGCACCAGCAGGGGCCACTGGCCGGGGATCCGCAGCAGCAGGCCCAGCAGCATCAGCGCCGAACCGAGGGTGTCGGCCACCGAGAGGGCGTGGAGCTTGCTGAGGTAGCTGCGGCTCTCCAGCAGGGGCCAGGTACCCCAGAACCAGAACAGCAGTCCGGCCCCGAGCAGCAGCGGGCTGGCGTGATCGGCGAAGGACGCGAAGGTCATCGCTCCGTCCCCCGCAGCAGGTTGGCCAGCAGCAGCAGGCCGGCGTTGCCGGCGCACAGGACGATCACGCCGGCCAGGCCCACCATGCGGTCGTCCCGCACCGCCGACACCACCAGGATGATCAGGGCCACCTTGCTGGCGACGCTGGAGAAGGCCGCCAGCCGGTGCCAGACATCCGACGGCCGGCAGGCCACCGCGATCGGGATCAGCAGGGCCAGCACCATGCCCCAGAGCAGCAGCGTCATCGCGGCGGACCTCCAGCGCGACCGGGAGTGAGGGCGTGGATCCGGTAGCGGCGTCCGCCGTCCTCCAGGCCGAGCACGATCGTGAAGGGGGTGAGGGTGATGCGGAACACGTCCAGGAACACGAGCAGGGGGATGGTGCCGTCGGTGGTGGCCTCGCTGATCTCCTCCTCCACCGGCTCGCGGCCGACGATCAGCCGCAGGGCCTCCAGGTAGGCCTGGGGCACGGCCAGCAGGCTGCGCCCCAGGGCCCGCAGCAGGGCACGGAGCGGCAGGGGCCTGGAGTGGGCGCGGGGCAGCAGCAGGGCCAGCACCAGCCCGATCAGCAGGGCCTGGCCGGAGGGGGCACCATCAGTGGCGCCCTCCGGCGTCGAGGCGATCGGCGTCGAAACTGGCCAGGTCAAGGCTGGGATCGACGCGGGCCAGGCGGGTGATGACCACCAGCAGCAGGGCCTGGATCGAGAGGCCGATCACGATCGCCGTCAGGATCACCGCCTGGGGGATCGGGTCAGCCATGGGCAGCGGCGCTGCGACGGCACCGGGGGGTAGGGGAGCCGCCAGGATCGGGCTCCGCAGGCCGGAGCGGGCGGCGACGAGCACGAACAGGGCGACCATGGCCGACCCCATCACGTCCATGGCCAGAACCTTGAGGAACAGGTTGCGGCGCAGCAGCAGGCCGACGAACCCGACCAGCACCGCCAGCAGGATCAGGAGCTCCAGCAGCCGGAGGGGATCCATTCAGACCGGACGGCCCGGAGGACGGCCGGGACACGGTGCGGGATGGTAGCCATCGCTTCCGCAGGCCGACGGGCGGCGCCGGGCCTCAGGCGGACGGGCGGAACTGCTCCGCCAGCAGGCGGCGCTGGTACTCCAGCGACAGGGCCTCCAGGTGGGAGCGGGCCTGCTCCTGGACCGAGGGATCCAGCTGATCGAGCACCAGGCCCCGGGGCACGCGCATGCGCAGCACCAGCGACAGGGCGTCGAAGATGCGCACCTGGTCGCCCTGCCAGCCCTGGTACTCGGCGGCCAGGGCCATCAGCGCCTCGCCGGAGGCCTGGCCGGCCATGACCAGGGGCCGCAGCTCCTGCACCCGGGCCAGGCGGTCGGAGGTCACCAGGGCATGGGCGGCGCCGAGGGCTGCCAGGGAATCGGCCGCTTCCCGCTTGAGCACGGTCATGTCGCGGCTGAGCACGGCGGCCTCCACTGAGAGGGGCTCCCGCACGCCGGGGAGCAGGGCCGCGCCGGAATCGGCCGCCGGGGACTTCGTCAGGGCCGGGGGCTGGGGGGGCGGTGGCGGCTCCTGCCAGAGGGTCGCCGCCATGGCGCGCAGACGCCGCGCCAGCCACTGCCTGACTCGTCCGACCGGTACCGCCATGGATCGCAAAGGACTCGATGCCAACAATCTGGCGGCCCCGCCGGCAGGCGTGTGGCGGCCATCCCCCGGGCGGGCGGTCGGATAGCCGGCCCGATCCCTGAGCCCTCGGAGCTCCGGCTCAGCGGGCCAGCAACCGCGCCCCGGTGATCAGCAGGACCGTCTCACTCGCCTTGCAGTCGGGATCCCCCTGGCAGGAGCTGGCCATGACCCGGGCCTTGCCGTAGGTGAACCGGGCGCGCCGGCCCACCAGGTCCTGCCGGCAGATGTCGAAATCGGCCACCTGGGTGGAGGTGTGCCCCGCCGCATCGGTGAGGGTGACGTAGCAGGCCCGGTCGCCCGACTGCATCTCCCGGACCGTGGCGGTGGTGGGGGGACCGCCGGCCTGGAGAGGCTGCGGCGACAGGGCGGGCAGAAGCCCGGCCAGGACAGCGATGGCGAGGCGCGAGCCTTCACGGCGATGGTTCACGGGATGGGCACTCCTGGCCTGGCCCTCAACCTATCGCTGGCCGGGGGCGGCGCAGGGGGGAGCCAAGGGGAGCCGGTTTCTACGCTGGGGATCCTTCGCTGCCCCAGGGGCCCCCGGCGAAGGAACCGCTCGCCCCCCGACCCGGCCGCGCCTTGCGCCTCGCCCGCCGGGAGCTGCTGCTGGGAACGGCGGCCGCCGGCTTCGCCCTGGCGGTGCGGCCGGTGGCCGCCACCACCGTCACCACCTCCGCCGAGGGGCTCGAGGCCGGCTGGGTGTCGGTGCCGGCCGCCGATGGCGCCATCAGGGCCTACCGGGCCCGCCCCGCCAAGGGCTCGGGCTTCCCGGTGGTGCTCGTGGTGCAGGAGATCTTCGGCATCCATGCCTACATCCAGGACGTCTGCAAGCGCCTGGCCCAGCTGGGCTACCTGGCCATCGCCCCGAGCCTGTTCGATCGCCAGGGCGATGTGACCCGCCTGCCCGACATCCCTTCGATCCTGCCGCTGGTGGCGACGGTGCCCGACGCCCAGGTGATGGCCGATCTGGATGCCACCGCCGCCTGGGCGGCCGCCGCCGGCGGCGGCGACGGCTCTCGGCTCGGCATCACCGGCTTCTGCTGGGGCGGGCGGATCACCTGGCTCTATGCCGCCCACAACCCGAAGCTGAAGGCCGGGGTGGCCTGGTACGGGCGGCTGGTGGGCACCGCCAGCGCCAACCAGCCCCTCTATCCGATCGATGTGATCCCCCGGCTCAAGGCGCCGGTGCTGGGGCTCTACGCCGGCGAGGACGACGGCATTCCGATCGCGTCGGTGGAGCGGATGCAGGCGGCCCTGAAGGCGGCCCGCAGCCCCAGCCGCATCGAGGTGTTCCCGGGGGTCCCCCACGGCTTCCACGCCGACTACCGCCCCACCTACCGGGCCGCCGCGGCCGCCGCCGGCTGGAAGCAGCTGCAGGCCTGGTTCCGCGCCAACGGCGTGGTGTGAGGCCCGGCGGGCTTCAGGCCCGGTTGAGGTGCTCCTCGGCGGCGGCCGCCAGGCTCTCACTCCAGTGGTCGACCTGGCTCTGCTCGGCCGCCTCCACCATCACCCGCAGCAGCGGTTCGGTGCCGCTGGCCCGCACCAAAACCCGGCCATGGCCCGCCATCGCCGCCTCCGCCTCGGCCACCGCCAGCCGCAGCGGTTCGCAGTCCTGCCACTGCTGGCGCCGCTGCCGGTCGGGCACGGTCACGTTCACCAGCCGCTGGGGGTAGGGCTGGAAACTGCCGTCCATCCACTCGGCCAGCTTCAGGCCGCCACCGTGGATCAGGGTGGCCACCTGGAGGGCGGTGAGCAGGCCGTCGCCGCTCATGCCGTGGCGCGCCGAGAGGATGTGCCCCGACTGCTCGCCCCCCAGGCCGGCCCCCAGGGCCTCCATGGCGGCGTGCACATGCTGATCGCCCACGTCGGTGCGCTCCAGCACCCCGCCGCTGGCCTGCCAGGCCCGCTCGAAGCCCAGGTTCGACATCACCGTCGCCACCAGGCGGTCGTCGGGCAGCTGGCCCTCGCGTCGCAGGGCCGAACCCCACAGATAGAGGGTGTGGTCACCGTCCACCACCCGGCCGCGGCCGTCCACCGCCAGCATCCGGTCGGCGTCGCCGTCGAAGGCGAAGCCCATGTCGGCGCCGCTCTCCAGCACCGCCCGCTTCAGGGGCTCCAGGTGGGTGCTGCCGCAGCCCTGGTTGATGCGTTCGCCATCCGGCTCGCCGTGCAGCACCAGCACCTCCGCCCCCAGGGAGCGGAACAGCTCCTCGCCGCAGGCGGTGGCCGAACCCCAGCAAAGGTCGAGCACAACGCGGCAGCCGTCGAGGCGCTGGCCGCCGGTGCTGGCCCGCAGCGAATCGACGTAGGCCGCCAGCAGGTCGGGCCGCATCACCTCCCGTCCGCCGCCGTGCAGCGGCGGCAGGGCGGTGCGGCCCTGGAGTCCGGCCTCGATCGCCTGCTGGCGGGCGGCTACGAGCTTGGCGCCGCTGGCGCCGAACACCTTGATGCCGTTGTCGTGGGGGGGGTTGTGGCTGGCCGACACCATCAGGCCGCCGGCGGCCCCCTGGCGCCGGATCGTGCCCGGCACGGCGGGCGTGGGGCACAGGCCCAGCTGCCACACCTCGCGGCCGGCGGCCATCAGGCCGGCGCTGAGGGCCGCCACCAGCATCGGCCCGCTGCGGCGCGAGTCGGTGCCGATCACCACCGGCCCGTCGGCCTGGAGCACCACGCCGGTCCAGAAGCCCACCTGCAGGGCCAGGGCGGGGGTGACGCTGGTGCCGACGCGGCCGCGGATGCCGTCGGTGCCGAAGCGGGCCATGCCATCGGCCAGGGGGGCCCCGAGGGGGAACCCCGCCGGATGCGAAGCCGCTTCTCCCATGCCGCTGCCCTCACTGGGGAGCAGGCTACGTGCCGTGCCCGGCGGGGCTCAACGCCAGCGGGGCGGCCACCAGCGCCAGCGCAGCAGTTCGGCGGTGGCCCAGAGCAGCAGCAGGCCCAGGCACCAGCCCGGCAGCAGCCGGACGGGCCAGAGCGGCCGCAGCAGCAGGGCGAGCAGGGCCACGGCGCTCACCACCACGGCGCGGCGGCGCTGGCCCGCGCCGGGCAGGCGGTCGAACAGGGGTGGCAGGGCGGGGAGGGAGGGCAGTCGCACCGGGGGCGGCGCAGGCGGATGCCCAGAATGCCCCGGACGCCGTCCCCCGGCCATTGGCCCGACTCCCGCTGCTGCTGTCCCTCTCCTGTCTGGGCACCGGCCTGGCCCTGGTGGGGGGCCGGGCCCTGCTGGCGCGCCAGCCGGCGCTCACCCCCGCCACCCCCACCGACCGGCTGGAGTGGCTGCAGCACTGGGATGCCGATCCCTGGCGGCGCCGGGAGGCCAGCCTGCTGCTGGCGGCCCGCAGCAAGGATCCCCAGGCGCAGCGCCAGTGGCTGCGGGGCCAGGGCTGGGGTCCCGACCCCCTGGCCGCCCTGGTGCTGAAGCAGGACGCCCTGGCCGCCGCGGCCCTCGGACGCCCCGAAACGGCCCTGGCCCTGTGGCGCCAGCTGCAGCGGCGCTTCCCCGGTGATCCGGCCAGCGCCGATGCCCTCTACGCCCTCGGCGGCGACGATCCGGACAAGCGCCGGCAACTGCTGCAGCGCTTCCCGGCCCACCCCGCGGCCCTGGCCGCCGCCCTGGCCGCCGCCCTGGCCGCCGGCCCCGATCCCGCCGACCGGCGGCGAGGGGCCCTGCACCTGGCCCGCTGGGGCGCCCGCTGGCCCGGCGCCGAGGCCCGCCTGCGGCAGGTCTGCAAGGAGGACCGCCCGGACCTGAGCGCCCGGCAGCGGGGGCAGCTGGCGGAAGGCCTGGCCGAACTGGGCGATGCCGAAGGGGCCCTGGGCTGCCTGGGCTCCAGCCTCAACGGCCTGGGGGCCAGCGGCCGGCTCAGCCTGGGCCGGGCCCTGCTGGCGGGGAACGAGCAGCAGCAGGGCCAGGCGGAGCGGCTGCTGCTGGATCTGGTCCGCAGCGCCCCCACCACCCCGGAGGCCGAGGCGGCCGTGCGCCTGCTGGCCCAGCAGGGCAGCCCAGGCGCCGCCGCGTCCCTGGCCCGGCTGCCGCCCCGCTGGCGCGACAGCGCCCCGGTGCTGGCCCGGCGGATCCAGGAGGCCGAACCCAAAGGGGACGGCCCCCATCCCGCCACCGACGCCGCCGCCCTCGATCTGCTGCGCCGCTGGCCCCGCGACCCCGCCAGCCGCCTGCTGCAGTGGGATCTCGTGCGGGAGCGGCTGCTGGCCGGTCGCTGGCGGGCGGCCATGGCCCTGCTGGAGGCCATCCCGACCAACCAGCTGCCTCCGCCCCTGGCCGCCCGCCAGAGCTTCTGGATCGGCTTCATTCAGCAAAAGCTCGGGGACGGGGCCGCCGCCAGGGCCACCTGGGAAGCGCTGCTGCGACGCCATCCCGGCGGCTACTACGGCTGGCGTGCCGCCGTGCGCCTGGGCCAGGGGGATCTGCAGTTAAGCGCCGGGCCCCACACCCCGGACACGGGCAGCAGCGGCTGGCGGCCCCTGGCCAGCGGCGATCCGACCCTCGATCGGCTCTGGCGGCTGGACCAGCGCACCGAGGCCTGGGAGACCTGGCGCCACCGCCGCGGGCGCCGCGCCCCGGAGGGCAGCCGGGAGCTGCTGCTGGAGGGGCGGTTGCGCCAGGGGGTCGGCGATGACTGGACCGGCTTCGGCCTGCTGGAGCAGGCCAGCCTGAAGCTGGACGGCAACCAGTGCGCCCTGGAGCGGGAACTGGAGCGGGAACTGGAGCGCAGCCTGCATCCGCTGCGGTTCGAGGCGGCCTTCCGGGCCGCCGCCAGCCAGGGCGGGCTGCCGATGGAGCTGCTGCTGGGGGTGGCCAAGCAGGAGTCGCGCTTCACCCCGGCGGTGCGCTCGCCGGTGGGGGCCACGGGCCTGATGCAGCTGATGCCGGAGACCGCCGCCGAGCTGGCCGGTGGGCCGGTGCCGGAGTCGGTGCTGGAGGACCCGGCCGGCAACGCCAGCCTCGGCAGCCGCTACCTGGCCAAGATGCTGCGCCAGTGGAACGGCGACCCCCTGCTGGCAGTGGCCAGCTACAACGCCGGGCCCGGCGCCGTGGCCGGCTGGGTGAACCCCCAGCTGCGCAGCGACCCGGAACTGTGGGTGGAGGCGATCCCCTACCCCGAAACCCGTCTGTACGTGAAGAAGGTGCTGGGCAACGTCTGGAGCTACCAGCAGAGCAGCGAACCGGGCTGCTGAAGCCCTGCCGGGGCCGTTCAGCGCACCAGCAGGCGGCCGAAGTTGGCGCCGCCCAGCACCAGCAGGGTGAGCACGCCAGCCAGCACCAGCGGCGGCGGCACCACCCGCACCCGCAGCAGGTCGAGCCGGGCCAGCAGCACCGCCGAGCCCATGATCAGCACGTTGGCCAGCACGTTGAGGTGCAGCAGGTAGAGACCGCCGACAGTGACCAGCAGCAGGGTGACCACCAGGCTCACCACCCGGCTGGCGGCCATCACGATCGAGAGCTGCCGGATCACCAGGTCGGGCATGGTGCAGATGAACACGATCAACATCGCCTGCAGGCACTCGGCCGACCAGACCAGGGTGGTGAGCTCCTGCATCTGGGTGCCGCCCGTCTCCAGGGCATGGCTCCAGTGCATGCCTTGGTAGGTGCTCACCCCCATCAGCACCAGCAGCATCGGCGCCTGGATCGGCAGCAGCATCAGCCGGAAGATGTCCCTCATGGCTCCAGCACCAGGGTGATGGCCGCCAGCGGGCAGCTGGGAATGCACTGTTCGCACACCAGGCAGCGGGAGGCCTCGAAATGGAGCCGCTGGGTTGCCGGGGTGTAGTGGAGGGCGCCGCTGGGGCAGACGCTGGAGCAGATGCCGCAGTCGACGCAGAGCAGCGGATCGATGCGGATCTCACCGGGGGCGCGGTTGAGCCCCAGCCCCTGGCTCTCCAGCCAGTCTTCGGCCGCATCGAGCTCGTCGATGTCGCCGGAGAGCTCCACCACCATGGTGCCGCTCTGGTTGGGGGCGATCTGGGCCCGCAGGATCTTGGCGGCGATGTCGAAGTCGACCGCGAGGCGGTAGGTGATCGGCTGGTGCACCGCCTCGGAGGGGAAATGGAGAGTGAGGCGCCGTTTCACCGCTCCGGGCCAGGAAAGCTGACGCTAGCAACGATGTCCGGAGCCAGCCCCCCGCTGACGCTGCCAGAGTGGGCGCCGTTTCATGTCGCTGCCGCCCATGGCCCCGTCGGGCAGTTCCCCCCCCTCCACCCTCGGCCGCACCGAGCGCATGGTGCTGGCGGCCGTGGCGGCCGTGCTGGTGGTGCTGATGGTGTGGCTGCGGGGCGGCCTGCACCCGGAAGCGCCCCTGGAGCGCCTCGCCCGCCAGTCGCCCGAGTTCAGCGTGGCCCTGGCCGATGGGCGACCCACCCTGGTGGAGTTCTACGCCGACTGGTGCGAGGCTTGCCGCTCGATGGCCCCGGCGATGGAGCGGATCGAGCGCCAGCAGCACGGCCGGATGGATGTGGTGCTGCTCAATGTCGACAATCCCCGCTGGCAGCCGGAGCTGGAGCGCTACGACGTCAACGGCATCCCCCAGCTGGAGTTCTTCGATGCCGCCGGCGGCTCCGTGGGCCGCTCGATCGGCGCCCGCAGCGGTGCCGAACTGGAGGCCCTCACCGCCGCCCTGGTCGACGGCACGCCCCTGCCCCAGCTGGCGGGCGTGGGGGCCGTGAGCAGCCTGCCGGAGGCCGCCGGGGCCGAGGGCGCCGCTCCCCCGGCGGCTGCCCTGCCCACCCCCCAGGCCGGTCCCCGCAGCCACGGCTGATCGGCCGCCACCCCGCTCCTTTCTCCCGCACCCCCGCCCATGGATCCCCGCTTCCGGGTCGAGCTGATCGCCGCCACGCCGAACCCGCAGCAGTGCGTGTACGCCGGGATGCACCAGGACTACAGCGAGGGGTTCGTGGCCGCCGACCGGGCCGAGTGGCCCGATGAGCGCAAGGCCGGTGAGATCTGCGTCAAGCGGCTGCTGGCCGGCGAACGCGGCCACTACGGCCCCCTGGAGCACGCCCAGATCGTACTCAACGTGGGCTGGTTCCCCCATTCGGTGATGCAGCAGGCCCGCACCCACCGGGTGGGGGTGAGCTTCGATGTGCAGTCGATGCGCTACACCGGCGACCGCATCCGCCGGGCCGCCAACGGCGAACTGGAGCTGGAGGAGGTGTTCTACCTGCGGCCGGTGGGTCCCTACAGCGACCGCCAGGGCAAGAAGTACCTCTACGACGAAGGCCAGCGGGCCATCGATCTGGAGCTCTGCCGGGCGGCGGCGGCGCGCTACCGCGACCTGCTCGATGCCGGCTACGCCGAGGAGCACGCCCGCGGCATCCTGCCCTTCGACTACCGCCAGCACTTCGTGGTCAGCTTCACGCTGCGGGCGTTCCTGCACTTCCTCGACCTGCGGGCCAAGCTCGATGCCCAGCAGGAGATCCGCGAGCTCTGCGACCTGATGTGGCCCCACCTGCAGCAGTGGGTGCCGGAATTCGCCGACTGGTACGAGAAGAGCCGGCTGCACAGGGCCAGGCTGGCGCCCTGATGCAACAGCGCACCTGGGCCCTGGCCCCCTGCCTCGCCCTCGCCCTGGCCATCGCCCTGCCGGGTGCGGCGGTGGCGGAACCAGTCCTGCGGGTGGGCCTGGTGGACGGCTCGCCGCCCTGCAGCTACCGGGAGGCGGGGGTGTGGCGGGGGCTGGCCGTCGACCTGTGGAACCGGGTGGCCACGCTGGAGGAGATCCCCTACGTCGTCTCCCAGTGGCCGTCGGTGCGGCAGATGCTGGAGGCCAGCCGCGAGGGTCGGCTGGATGTGGCGGTGGGCTGCATCAACGTGTCTCCCGACCGCCTGGAGCGCTACCGCTTCGCCCTTCCCTTCCAGGAGGACGGCCTGGCGGTGATGGTGGTGAAGAGCCGGCTGGATCTGGGGCGCTCCTTCCTGGCGGCCCTGCTGACGCCGACCCTGCTGCAGCTGCTGGGCAGCTACCTGCTGGCGATTGCCGTGCTCACCGGGATCACCCTGCGCCTGGAGGTCCGCCACCATCCCGCGACGAACGGCCGGCGAAACTCCCTGCGCCACTGCAGCAAGGTGTTCCAGGTGCTGGCCACCGGGCCGGGCAGCAACACGATCGTGACCACCACCCGCGGCAACGGGATCGTGATCCTGGCCTACCTGGTGCGGATCGTCTTGGC
>Ga0194134_10000597_pt1 | contig 55429 bp, 51 predicted proteins | sample TA2KigOff0mmetaG_FD_148602 | JGI IMG/M metagenome (GOLD analysis project Ga0194134, IMG submission 148602) | Freshwater microbial communities from Lake Tanganyika, Tanzania - TA2015056 Kigoma Offshore 0m | ecosystem: Environmental > Aquatic > Freshwater > Lake | place: Tanzania: Lake Tanganyika... | reverse complement strand
CGGCGGTGGGACTCTACATTACTGGATGCAAAGGAGGGGCACATCCCCTCCTCTGCACTCCTCCCCTAAAAGCCCAGAAAGGCAGCATTGGCCAAATTCGTAATTGCAGAACTTGACATACACAACTTCATTCTGGCTCTCATTGGTTCTGTGAGTATATACCCAATGCGTATGGTCAGGCGGCGGTGGAGCCGATTGTGGGTAGCGTGGATGATTTGATGTTGCTTCGAGTGGGGGGCAGTTGGTGTGTGGGTCGATCTAGCGGCGGTTGAAGAGCCAGAGGAGGAGGGAGCCGATGGCGGAGGCGAGGAGGCAGGTGGCGAGGGGGAAATAGACGGTTGTGTTCTTGGTGCGCCATGTGAAGTTGCCGGGGAGTTTGTCGCCGGCCCAGACGAGGAGTCCGAGGACTACCATGCTGAGGCCGGCGATGATGAGCATTTTGCCGAGTTGTGGCATTAGGCGAGGGTGATCAGGGTCTCTTCCTGCTTTTGCTCGGGGAGTTGTTGGGTGAGTTCCATGGAGCAGAACTTGGGTCCGCACATGGAACAGAAGTGGGCAGACTTGGCACCGTCGGCCGGCAACGTTTCATCGTGATAGGCCTTGGCGGTTTCGGGGTCGAGGGAGAGATTGAACTGGTCTTCCCAACGGAAGGTGTAGCGGGCGCGTGAAAGAGCATCGTCGCGGAGCTGGGCGGCGGGGTGGCCCTTGGCCATGTCTGCGGCGTGTGCAGCGATCTTGTAGGCGATGACGCCCTGTTTGACGTCTTCGCGATTGGGAAGACCGAGGTGTTCCTTGGGCGTGACGTAGCAGAGCATGGCCGTGCCGTACCAGCCGATCATGGCCGCGCCGATGGCGCTGGTGATGTGATCGTAGCCGGGGGCGATGTCGGTGGTGAGAGGGCCGAGGGTGTAGAAGGGGGCGTCGTTGCAGAGGTCGCGTTGCTTCTCGACGTTGACCTTGATCTTGTGCATGGGGACGTGACCGGGGCCTTCGATCATGACCTGGCAGTCGCGCTTGAGAGCTTTGTGGGTGAGCTCGCCGAGGGTTTCGAGTTCCGCAAACTGGGCGGCGTCATTCGCGTCAGCGATCGAGCCGGGGCGGAGGCCGTCGCCGAGCGAGAAGCTGACATCGTACTTGCGGAGGAGTTCGCAGATGTCCTCAAAATTTTCGTAGAGGAAATTTTCTTTGTGGTGGTGGAGGCACCACTTGGCCATGATCGCGCCACCGCGAGAGACGATGCCGGTGGTGCGGCCAGCGGTGAGCTGGATGTACTTGAGGCGAACGCCGGCGTGGATCGTGAAGTAGTCGACGCCCTGTTCGCACTGTTCGATGAGGGTCTCTTTGTAGATCGCGTAGGTGAGGTTTTCCGCTTTGCCCTTGACCTTTTCGAGGGCCTGGTAGATCGGGACGGTGCCGATCGGGACAGGAGAGCGGCGGAGGATCGATTCGCGGGTTTCGTGGATGTCGTCGCCGGTCGATAGATCCATGACAGTGTCAGCGCCCCAGCGGATGGACCAGAGGAGTTTTTCGACTTCTTCGTCGATGGAGGAAGTAACGATGGAGTTGCCGATGTTGGAATTGATTTTGGTGAGGAAGTTGCGACCGATGATCATCGGCTCGGACTCAGGGTGCTTGATGTTGGCCGGGATGATGGCGCGGCCTTCGGCGACTTCGGAGCGAACGAATTCGGCAGTGATGGAGTTGGGGCGGCCGAGGGATTCGCGGACGGCGATGTATTCCATCTCGGGAGTGATGATGCCGGCCTTGGCGTAAGCGAGCTGGGTGACCGCGCCGTCGATGGGCTGGCGGGCATCGATCCAGGGCTGGCGGAGTTTGGGGAGCTCCTGGTTGGGGTTGTAGTTGGGATCGGACCAGGGGCCGGAGGTGTCGTAAATTTTGAGAGGAGCTTCTTTGGCGGAGGAGTCGAGGGCGACTTCGCGCATGGCGACTTTGAGGCCCTGATGCTGGAGCCCGGAGAGATGGATCTTGGTTGAGTTGGGGTAGCTGAACGTGGTGAGCGTTGTGGACAAGCGGATTCTCCTTGGTTGGAGACCCGGGAAGACGAAGGACAGACGTGAATGCCGATTCCTACGCCGGAATGACCCGGATCAGGTTCGAAGGGACTCTCTGCCTTTTTTACGGTTTGAGTGTCTCAGCCCCAGTCGGCGGTTGGGCCGGGCGGGGCGCCCCTTGGCTTGCGTCCATCATAGCGCGCTCATCCGGGAGGGGTTGCACTGTGATTGGCCCGCAGCTTGGATTCTTGGAGTACTGAACCTTGACCAGGGACTCGGGAATGGAGAGACGTTGACTGAGGGCGATCGTGGCAATCTCTGGCGACAAGGGAAAACAGGAAACCTGGATTGGCTGGTTGGGGCGTGCTTTCCAGATTTCAGCCGCATCGCGAACCATGTACTCGGTGACGTTGGCGCGTTCGACGAACTGATGATGCTTGAAGAACCAGAGGTAGCCGGTGTTGAAGCTGAGATAGGCCAGGAGGAGCGTGGCGAATAGGCGCCGGCGGTGCATCAGAGGCTGCATTGCCACAGCAAGTAGTAGAGCGACGCCGAGGCTGGCGAGATAGGTGTGGCGGCTGGGGACCCTTGGCTGATAGGCGACGAAGGCGTAGGGGCCCAGGGCGATCGGAATCCAGAGCAGAGCGGCGTAGACGAGCTTCATTTCCAGGGCGCGACGGTGGAACCAAATCAGGGCCAGTGCCGCCGCGCCCCAAACCGTGATCAGCCTGAGAGTGGAATTGAACTCAACGGGGATGAAGTGCCAACCGAGTGTGAAGGTGCCGTCGTTCCAATGGAGATGGTTATCGCGGGCGGCCATGTTGGCGAAGAAATAGAAAATCGACAATGCGACAAAGGGGATCCCTGCCTTGAGGGCGTCGCGCCAGCGCCGGGTTTCGAAGGCAAGCGGGAAAGCTAAAAGAGCGCAGGCAACCACTCCAGATTCTTTGCTGAGAAGCGCCAAAACGAAGCTGGCGAGAGAGGCTGCGTAGGCCATCGCCGAACCTGAGTTCCACCAACGCATCCAAGAGTGAAAGGTGAGGATGATGAAGGTGAAGACGAGTTGTTCCGGGAGAGCGGCGTACCACATGACCGCTTCGTGATGGCGTTCATTGAATCCCCAGAAGAGGGCAGCTGGAATGGATAAGCGATAGCCGATGTGGGGGAAGCGCCCCAGTGTCGCGATCAGCCCGACGTTGAGTACGTGGAGGAAGAGACTTTGAAAGTTCAGGAAGGCCTGGTTCATGCCGAACCAGGAATCCAGCCAGGAGGTGATCCAGATCGAGGTGGCACGGCAGCGGTAGAGGGCATCTGAAGCGAGTGCGGGGAGCCCGTCCATGCCGCCGAATTTTCTGCCGAGCCAAACCTGGAGATAGGTATCCGAGATGGTGGGCAGCATGATGGCCCGCCAATAAGGGATCGACGAAATTAAACACACGAGTGCAGTGAGAGCCGCAACACGCCCCCGTTGGCGCGGAATGGCATCAAGCATAATTCACCCTGTTGGGATGAATACTAATTTGTGGTGATAGCGGATGTCAATAGCCCACTTTGGGAGCGAGCGAGTCGGCAGGGGGATGAATGATGGCAGGCATGGCCGCAATTCTTGCGTGCGGCCATGCCTGATTTGAGGTAGGTCTAGACGGAGAAGACTCGGCCTTTGTGCTGGCCGATGAGGATCTGGAAGAGGCGGTGGGCCATGAGTTCGTGGAGATTCCAGAGTTCTTTGTTGGCTTCGAAGATGGTGGAGGCGTCCTTACCGGGAGCGACCCCCGCGCCTTCTTTGAGCGCCTTGGCAGCCTCGGAGAGGATCGGGTCGGTCATGACTTCTCCGGCCATTTCCCACAGGGTGATGAAGCGATCGATGGCGGTGGGGAAGCTGATGTCGAAGACGCCGTCGTTGGAGGTAGTGCGGGGTGGCTTGAAGTCGAGGTTGAAAGGTCCGCTGTAATCGTAAGTGCGGAGAAGGACCAGGATGTTGAGCCAGTCGAAGGGGTTGACGAGACCGACGGCGATGTCGACGTCGTGCTTCAACCGGTAGCCGTCGTTGATGTCGAAGTGGAAGAGCTTGCCGCACATGAGAGCGCGGGCGAGGGAGGCGCGGACGGCGCCGCCCCACATGAGTTCATGAAGGTACTCAGGATTGAGGCCGACCATTTCGGGATGCTTGAGATGACCGGAGGAGATCCAGGCGAGCATGGCGTCGGAGGTGGGCAGGAGGATCTCGGCGGCGGGTTCGAAGGGTTTGGCTTCCATGCAGTGGAGCATGGGCTTGCGGCCTTTGGCCTTGGCAATTTCGATGTCGGCTTCGCAGGCGGCATTCATGCCTTCGGCGAACCACTTGAGGGTTTGGACTTCGTCGACGATGCCCTGGAACTGGTAGCCCAGGGAGCCGGGCCAGTAGACGACGTAGGAAGCGCCGAGTTCGTGGCCGATGGAGACGGTGTTGCGGAGGCGCCACTTGGCGTAGTCGCGGACTTCGGGTTGTTCGCCGGCGGGACCGCCAGCGAAGACGGCGTGATGGAAGGTTTCGGTGGTGACCATCGAACACTGGAGGCCGTGCTTTTTGAGGCTCGAGCCGATCTGGGAGACGATCTCATGTTGGCCGTCGTTGCCGAGGGATTCGTAGGGGATGACGTCGGTGTCGTGAGTGGTCCAGTGGTTGATGCCGATCTCGGCGTATTTGCTGATGACGGTCTCGAAGTGGACGGGCTTGCGAGTGGGGGCGTGGAAGATCGCGTTGCCTTCGTAGGCGGCGGCCCACTGGGGGCCGGAGATGAAGTACTTGCGGCGTTGTTCGGGCGAGTAAGAGCCGCCACAGGCGGCGGTGAGGCGCGAGACGAGGGCGCGCTGTTGGTCGGGAGTGAGAGGCATCGGCGTTTAGTTTATCGTGGGGCGGTGCAGGAGTGCGAGAGGTTGATAGAATTGGGTCTTTGTCATGAGCCAAGTCAACGTTTATCCACCTTCCGCCGAATTTGTCGAGCGGGCGAATGTGTCCGGCATGGAGGCCTACAAGGCGCTCTATAAACGGGCGGCTGAGAAGCCGGAGGAGTTCTGGGGAGAACTGGCGAAAGAGAAGATCTCGTGGATGGAGCCGTTCTCGCACGTGTTCGAGTGGGAGCCGCCGTTTGCTAAATGGTTTGTGGGAGGCAAGACGAATGCCTGCTTTAATTGCGTGGATCGCCATGTGCTGGCGGGGCACGGTGAAAAGGTAGCGCTGCTGTTTGAGGGCGAGCCGGGTGATACGCGGAAGGTCACTTATTCGGAACTGCTGGCGGACATTTCGCGGTTTGCCAATGGGTTGTTGAAGCTGGGGGTGAAGACGGGGGACCGGGCGATTATTTACATGCCGATGATCCCGGAGGCAGTTGTGGCGATGCTGGCTTGCGCACGGTTGGGGGTGACGCACAGCGTTGTGTTTGGCGGGTTTTCGAGCGAAGCGTTGAAGGCGCGGATTCAGGATCTGGGCGCGAAGCTGGTGATCACGGCCGATGGCGGATGGCGGCGCGGTAAGGAAATCAAGCTGAAGCCGGCGGTGGATGAGGCGTTGAACGATTGTCCGACGGTGGAGAGCGTGGTGGTGTGCGCGAGGACCAAGGGGAGCGTCGAGATGGTGCATGGACGGGACCATTGGTGGCACGCGGTAGAAGCAGGGCAAAGCGAGAACTGCCCGGCAGTGCCGCTCGATAGCGAGCATCCGCTGTTTGTGCTTTATACGTCGGGGACTACAGGCAAGCCGAAGGGCATTCTGCACACGACCGCCGGGTACTTATTGCAAGCAGCGATGACGATGGAGTGGGTGTTCGACTTGAAGGCGGACGACATCTACTGGTGCACGGCGGATATCGGTTGGGTGACTGGACACAGCTACATTGTGTACGGGCCGATGTCGCGCGGGGCGACACAGATCATTTATGAGGGCGCGCCAGACACACCGGGCTTTGACCGCTGGTGGAAAATTGTGGCGCACTTCAAGGCGACCGTTTTCTATACGTCGCCGACGGCGATCCGCGCGCTGATCCGGCAGGGCAATCAGTGGCCGGAGGCGCATGATTTGTCGAGCCTGCGGCTGCTTGGTAGTGTCGGCGAACCGATCAATCCAGCAGCGTGGGAATGGTATTACAACGTGATCGGCAAGGGCCGTTGCCCGATTGTGGATACGTGGTGGCAGACCGAGACGGGGACGATTCTGATCGCGCCAATGCCGGGCGCGGTGCCGTTGAAGCCAGGGAGCGGGACGCTGCCGATGCCGGGCGTGATGGCCGATGTTGTGGATCTCGATGGCAATTCGGTGGGAGCGAATCAGGAAGGGTATCTGATTGTGCGGCGGCCATGGCCGAGCATGGTGCGCACGATCTGGGGAGACCCGCAGCGGTTTCAGGATCAGTATTGGAGCAGGCTGCCGGGGAACTACTTTACGGGCGACGCGGCGCGGCGCGATGAGGATGGATACTTCTGGGTGCTGGGCCGGGTAGACGATGTGCTGAATGTGAGCGGCCACCGGTTGAGCACGATGGAAGTTGAGAGCGCGCTGGTGCGGCACCCGGCTGTGGCTGAGGCGGCGGTGGTTGGCAAGCCGCATGAGATCACGGGCCAGTCGGTGTGTTGCTTTGTGACGCTGAAGAAGGGCGACTTTGACCACGAGGCACTGGGCAAGGAATTGCGCCAGTGGGTGGGACATGAGATCGGGGCGTTTGCGCGGCCGGAAGAAATCCGGTTTAGCGATGCGCTGCCCAAGACCCGAAGTGGAAAGATCATGCGGCGGCTATTGCGCGAACTGGTGACGAACAATACCGTAGCTGGGGACGTGACGACGCTGGAGGATTTGAGCGTGATCACGAAGCTGGCGGCGCAGCACGACGACGAAGCTTAGTTTGTTGCTTTGAGGCTGAGGCGGACTGGCGGGTGATCGGGCAGGTAAGCTGTCCGGAACAGCCAGTCCCAGAGGCTGAAGGCGACGCCGAAGTTGCGATCCTGCGGGCCGTAATCGGGATGGACGTGATGCCAGGTGTGGAGTTCGGGCGTGTTGATGAGATAGTTCAACGGGCCCGCCTTCCAAGAGATATTGGCGTGTGCAAGTTGTCCGACCGTGGTGCTGAGGACGGCGCAGGCAAATGAGGCTTCGATCGAGAAGCCAAGCAGGACTCTCCCAGGTTCAACAGCAGTATCTGAGGGAAGGCGCGGACGAGGATGGCGGCTACAACGGCACCGATAGTCTCGGCATTGAAGAGCAGATAGAGAATGTCGAGGAAAGACCGCAGGGGAGAAGAGACTGCTGGGGAACGCGTGGCCAGAGGCGTTCCGCGAGGCTAATAGATGGAATAGGGGATCATACAAATATGACGATCTCTCCGGCATTGTTAGCGCAACACTTCGAATATTCGCTCTGGGCCTCGCTGAAGGTGCTGGAAGTGGCCGAGAAGTTATCCACTGATGTTGTGGAGAAGGATCGGGGCAATAGTTTCGGGGGGATACTCGGAACGCTAACGCACGTGTTTCAGGCGGACCGGATCTGGTGGAAGAGGTTCACCGGGCAGCCCTATTCGGGGCTTGCGATTGAAGGCGAGGTGCTGGATCTGGCAGCGCTGAAGCGGGAGTGGCCCGCCGTAATGCAGGGGTTCGTCGATTGGATTCGATCGCAGGAGGCTGGGGATCTTGAGCAGCGCCTGGAGTGGCGGAACCTGAAGGGCGAAGAGAAGAACGAAGTGAAATACAAGCTGCTATTGCATGTTGTGAATCATGGGACTTACCATCGCGGACAAGTGATCACGATGATCAAACAGGCCGGCGGCGATGTGGTGTCGACCGACCTGTTGTTCTATCCGGGGATGTAGCTAGAGAGCGACGAGGGAGATCTCTTTTTCGCCGGCTACGTAGGCGAGCCATTTGCCATCGGGGGAGAAGGCGAGCGAGACGACTCGATGCGGCGCAGCGATGGTGCGGGTGATCTTGCCTGCGGCGAGATCCCAAATCTGGATTTTGACGGGGTTCTTGACCGTGATGACATCGAAGCCACCAGTGACGAGAGTGCGGCCGTCGGGCGAGATGGCAAGAGCCGAGATGGTTTCGCCGTGGCCCTTAAGCTTGCGGTTGAGCGTGTGGGATTTGGCGTCCCAGATATAGACGGTTTCGTCGAGGCCGGCCATGATGAGTTGCTTGCCGTCGGGAGTGTATTCGGCGGCGAACATGGCGCCGGTGAGGTCTTCGACTTTTCTCAGCAGCTCACCTGAGGCGGTCTTCCAGATGCGGACGTCATTGTCGTAGTTGGCGCTGACGACGGTTTCGCCGTCGGGCGAGAAGAGCAGGCTGGCTGCGCCGCCGAGGCCGTCGGGAAGCTTGTGACGTTCCTGACCGGTCTTGAGATCAGTGACGCGGATGGTGCGATCGACGGGATTGGATATCGCCAGATAGCGACCGTCGGAGGATGCGGTGGCATTGGCTACGTCTGAGCCCTTGAGCAGATAGAGTTGGCGGTTGGCGGTGAGATCCCAGACGCGGGTTTCTTTTGCCTTGCGATCGATTTCGAGGAGGATGTTCGAGGAGGCCATGCCGCTGCGAGGATCGAAGGTTTTGTCTGCAGTGAGCTTGCCGGATGCGAGGTCCCAGGTGCGGAGGTGGCCGTCGCTACACTTGCTTGAAATCGACTTACCGTCTTTGGAGAAAAACAGACTGCCCGGAATGGCTTCCGCTGAGATGGTGGGCATGGGTTAGGCTTTCTCGAGAACGATGTCAAAAGTGATCTCGGCGCGGGCCGGGTCGGATGGTTTTGACCCGCCTTCGAAGAGCTTGACGGGAAGCACCAGTTCTTTGTTGGCAGCGATGCCACGCTTGTTCCAGTTCTTGTCGGGATTGCCTTCAAAGAAGGGGTCTGTGGCGAAGTAGGCCTGTGTGATCAGGGTCTTGTGGCCGGGGGCTGAGATGAGGTAGTGGATGTGCTGGGCGGGACGATCGGCATAGTGGCCAGGCATGACGGTGTCGACGGAATAGATTCCCTTTGCATCCGGAGCAAGGCTGGCGCGGTACTTGTAGCCTTTGGTGTCGTAGAGGCCGCCGTGATCGGCGTGCCAGAGCTCGACGCGAGCGCCTTCGACGAGCTGGCCCTTGGTGTTGAGGACGCGGCCGACTACCTTGAGCGGAAAGCCGGGATCGCCAGGCACGCGCAGGTTGGGCTGATCGGGAGCTCCCTTGCGGTAGAAGGGACCAAGCACTTCGGCAGAAGTAGGTTTGTTCGACTGGGCTTCGGCTGCTTGCCAATCGGCGAGCAATTGTTGCTGGGAGAGGATCGAGGCTGAACCTGCGACGAGGAGGCCGCGCGAGATGGCGAGTTCGAGCATTTCGCGGCGGTTTGGCTTAGAAGGTTGGGACATGATTGGCTCCCAACACTCTATAGGAATCACAGAATTGGCACAAATGCCCGAACCTTTTGGCGGCGGGTGCGTATCTCAAGGAGTATGTTGCAAACTCTTTTGCTCTTTCTGGCTCTGGCGGCGCAGACCAAAACCGCAAGCACGGGCCTGCCTCCGATTATCGATCGGGAGCTTTTATTTGGTGACCCTGAAATTTCAGGGGCGCAATTATCGCCAGACAGTAAATTCATGTCGTTTCAGAAGCCGTTTGAAGGTACCCGCAATGTGTGGGTGAAGAAGACAGGGGAGCCTTTTGCGGCAGCGCGAGTTGTGACCTTTGAAAAGAAGCGTCCGCTGGGCGGATACTTTTGGAGCCGCGACTCCAAGTACATCCTGTTTGTGAAGGACAACGACGGGGATGAGAATTTCAATATTTATGCGGTGGACCCCGCGGTGGAAAAGCCCGTTGCGCGGGATCTGACCGGGGTGAAGGGGATCCAGATTCAGATTTACAGCCTCCCGAAGAATGATCCGGATACCGCATTCATTGGACTCAACGACCGCGACAAGGCTTGGCACGATCTGTACAAGCTGAAGATTTCGACGGGCGAGAAGACGCTGGTGCGCAAGAACACAGAGAAGATTTCGAGCTGGGTGTTTGATGAGGTGGGCGTGTTGAGGCTGGCCTCCCACACGGCTCCGAACGGCGAGAACCAGGTGTTGCGCGTGGACGCGAATGGATTCACCAAGGTTTACTCGTGCGACGTGTTTGAAAGCTGCGGCCCAGCGCGGTTTCATAAGGACGGCAAGCGGGTCTACATGGAAACGAACAAAGGGGACCGCGACAAGATTGAGCTGGTTCTGTTTGATCCCGAAACGATGAAAGAAGAGTTTGTTGAATCGGACCCGCTGAAGCGTGTGGATATCAGTGGAGTTGTTTTCTCGGAGGTGAGCGATGAACTGGTGTTGACCACCTACTCGGATGAGAAGACGCGCCGGTACTTCAAGGACAAGAAGCTTGAGGCGGATTATAAGTGGCTGCAATCGAAGTTGCCGGGCCGTGAGGTCGGTTTGGGATCGCGGACGCGTGACGAGCAGATGTGGCTGATTACGGCTAGCGGGGACACCGAGCCGGGTGCGGTGTATTTGTTTGATCGCAAGAATCGCAAGCTGACGCAGCAGTATGTGGCTCGCGAGAAGCTGGCGCGGACTTCGCTTTCGCCGATGACGCCGATCAAATACAAGTCTTCCGATGGGCTTGAGATTCCGGCTTACCTGACGCTGCCGAAGGGGCTGAGCGGAAAGAGCCTGCCGGTGGTGATTGTTCCGCATGGTGGGCCTTGGGCTCGCGATTATTGGGGCTACAATCCGCTGGCGCAGTTTTTTGCCAATCGTGGCTATGCGGTGATGAGCCCGAACTTCCGCGGATCGACGGGATACGGCAAGAAGTTCATCAACGCGGGCAATGGCGAGTGGGGCAAGAAGATGCAGGACGACATTACCTGGGGAGCGAAGCATTTGATCGCCGAAGGGATTGCCGACCCGAAGCGCATTGCAATTCTGGGTGGAAGCTATGGCGGATATGCGGCGCTGGCGGGTGTGGCGTTTACGCCGGATGTGTACCGCGCGGCGGTGGATATCGTTGGACCTTCGAACCTGAATACCTTGCTTGAGGCGATTCCGCCGTATTGGGAAGCGGGCAAGAAGATGATGTTCTCGCGCATGGCCGACCCCGGCACGCCGGAAGGTAAGGCATGGCTGAAGGAGCGCTCGCCGCTGACTGCGGCTGACAAGATCAAGACGCCGCTGCTGGTGGTGCAAGGCGCGAATGACCCGCGCGTGGCCAAGGCTGAGGCCGAGCAGATTGTGATTGCTCTGCGGGATCGTAAGTTTCCCGTGGAGTACATGCTGGCTCCAGACGAAGGGCATGGCTTTGCGCGGCCCGTAAACAATATGGCGATGTTTCTCGCGATCGAGAAGTTTCTTGCCAAGCATCTCGATGGCCGCTACCAGGATGGGGCGACCCCTGAGGTGGACAAGCGGTTGAAGGAGCTGATGGTGGATGTGGCGACGGTGAAGCTTGCGCCGAAGGTGGATGCGAGTGCTGTGTCGTTTCCTGCAGTGACGGCGAGCCTGAAACCGGGCTCCTACAAATATCAGTCGAAGATTTCGCTGGGCGGCCAGGAGATCGCAGTGAAGATGGCGACCACGATCGCAGAGCAGGGCGAGACGATTTTGGCGACCGATGCGATGCAGACCCCGATGGGCGAAGCCACCGATACGGCGACGCTCGATAAGAAGACGCTGCGCGTGATGAAGCGAAACATCAAGCAAGGGCCTGTGGCGATTGATGTGGCGTTCGATGGCAGCAAGGCCAGCGGCAAGATGTCGATGAATGGGCAGGAGCAGAAAATCGATACTGACACCGGTGGCGAGCTGTTTGCTGATGCAGCGGGAGCGCAACAGTCCATTGGGGCTTTGCCGCTTGCGGTGGGTTACAAGACGACTTATCGCAACTTTGACATGCAACGGCAGAAGGCGAAGCTGATGCAGCTTGAGGTTGCAGGCGAGGAGAGCGTGACGGTTCCGGCCGGGACGTTTGAGTGCTTCAAGGTGTTGCAATCGTCTGCCGATGGCGGCGCAGATAAGGCCACGATCTGGATCGACAAGAAGTCGCGCACGTCGGTGAAGATGTCAGCGGTGATGGCTTCGATGAATGGAGCGACGATGGTTTCCGAACTCTTACCCTAAGGGGCGAGAGTTCGGTTGGAGTATTCATCGGCCAATGGCGATTGAGCTGGACGGCGAACTTGGTCGATGCTGTCGACAGCGGATGGTGCTTAAGGGCAGAAACTCCGAGTGGTGCTGGCGGACTTCGCTTCCAGGCAGCCGCTCGGAATGCCATGATAATCCTTGGTGCCGAAATTGGCGGTCAGCCAGATGTTCTCGCCGAAGCGCGTGCGCTGCACTAATCGGTCGGGCGTTAGCCACTCAAATGCTGTTAATGGCAGTGGGCCGATCTCGCGATGGAGTGGTTCGAAGAAGGCTGCCAATTTCGTGAGGAGCGGGGTGTGTTCTTTCACCTGTCGGCGGTCCATCGCCCAGATCGATGGCGCACCGTAGAGTAGCTCCAGCAAGAGCCGGCGCTTCACCAGGCTCGGAAATTTTGTCAGCGGCACATCCCAGCGGTCGGTCGAAACCACTGCGTCATGAAATGCTGCCTCGTAGAGTGGGATTCGCATTGCGGGGTCGAACTTCGCATCGGTGAACTCGGCGTCGGGCTCCACGGGCCGGAAGAACTTCGCGGGACGCTCGGATGGCCACCAGCCGCCCCACTGCTTGTCGCGCTTCCACAACACGCGGTTCTGCACCGATAGCGAGCCGTGCCCGAAATCGATTACTGGCACCGCCCACGCGGATCCGTGCTCTGATCCGAAGACCACGCCGCGCACTCGTGCCTCGCTCATGCGAGTTAGCCGGTTTGCGCGATCCTTGTGCTGCGTCATCGGATGCGCTTTCGAGAAGTCGTCATGCAGTTCACCGTAGGCGTCTACATCGAGAAAGTAGCTATTCGGCCCGTGCTTCAACTGTTCGTCCAGCCGCGCGGCAAGCGGTTTGCGCCCTAATTTCTCGAGTGCCTCCGAGCTCAGTTCGCAGCCGCGGCCTGCAAAACCCGTGCGTGATTTCCCGTCGGCATTCACCACGCAGCCATCGGGGAAAAGTGTACCGGGCCAGCGGCTCACGCTGTCTTCGGCCGTCTTGGGATTTTGCGCATTGTTGTAGGTGTCGTAGGGTCCGGCCAAATAGCCGGCGGCCTTCGCCGCGTCGAGAAAGGCTTTGCCCGCCAGGTGCTTGTTGGTCGAAGGATTCTGGTCATAGCCGATCCATGCGCGTTTCACTCCAGCGGCCTGCAGGTCGGCGACAAACTCCTTTGTGCGGCCGTCACCCCACACGTACATATGCAGGGCGCCCATCAGCTTCTCAATCTCCGGATTTGCCTTGATCTTGTCGCGCAGCGTTGGGATGCGCAGTCCGGCACGATACTCTCGCGCTGGATCTACCGGTGACGTGCCGCCGGGCCAAATCTCCACTTCGTAGGCCGGGCGCCCATCGCGATCGAGAAACTGATGGCGGGCTGTAGCTTGCAGACGGTTGTTCTTGTCGTCGACGCAGAGTTCCGTGCGGATGTCGGTAGGCGTATGGTAGTTGACCGTACGTGCCCCCGCGTGGAATGCCCAAATTGGTAGCGAGAGGCCGCCATGTGCCGAGTAACAGTGCCCCGCCGCGCGTTGTCGCCAGACGGCACTCTCCATCGGCAGGAACAAGCCTTCGCCTTCTGGCAGAATCAGCGCTTTGAATTGATTGTCGAGTCCGGTGACTGGCCACTCGAAGGTTTGCTCTTTTGATGACTCGATGCGCACGTGCAGCCGGCGGCCCTTCGCCGTTAGTTGCGCCGTCAATCCGAGTTCATTGAGTTTGCGTGCGGCGCCCGCCACCAGAATTTCGTCACCGCCAACTTTCATGCGGATGGCGAGGGTGGCCGGGTCTACAATTGCGGTCCAGCCCTCAAGTGCGATTTGCTGTGCCGCCAGGCAGCCGCTGATCCCTGTGGCGAGTATCAGTGCCCGGCATAGAGCTGTTGTTGCTGCTGAGTGCATCGTGATCTCTTTCTGCCACGCGAAGTCGCGGGCGCCAAAGCACTAGCGGGCGAGCGGGTAGGTGAGACCTTCCATCAGCCAATCGCGATTGAGCTGAACAGCCTCGGTGAGAGTCCGGACCAGCTCTTCGCGCTTTTCGTAGAGGCGGTAGCCGGTGTTAAGACGCAGGTAGCCGCGGGCCTTGGGGTTGTTCGCGAACAGGTGTTCTTCGCCGACCTCTTCGGCTTTCTTTGCGTAATAGGCGCGATTGTCGAGGAGGGCCTTGACGAGGAAGGGCATGAGAAGCGAGTAGTCGCTTTGTAGAGACTCGGTGGCTTCGGTGTAGGTGTCTTTGTCGACCTTGCCCCAAGTGACGGCTTCGGCCGGAAAGCAACTGGAGAGGCTGCCATCGGTGACGGGAGCTGTGACGATCTGGACATCGAAGTTGTAGCCGCGAACGTTGGGCAGGCCGAGGATCTGGCCGAGGGCGGGCTCGGGTTGGAGGTTGAAATTCTTGGGGACACCGCCGCCAAGAACGAGAGTGGCGAGAGCCTGCACAGGATTCTGGAAGAGGCCCCAGTAGTGGTAAGCGCAGGCTTCGAAGACTTCGGCATGAAGGTCGAGATCGAAGCCATAGTCTTCGATGATGCCGGCTTTCTTCATGGCCCAGAGCTTCATGGAATTTAGAAAGACGCTGCCGTCGCCGGGGGCGCCAACGAAGACAGGGACTGCGAGGCGGTGGCAGGCGGCGAGAAGACCTTCGGGGACGCCGCTGGCTTTTTCTTGAGAGGCATAGTAGCGGCCGAGGAGATTGCGCATCTCCGTGCCGGTCATCTTGTGCTGGAAGTCGGGCAACTGGAGCATCGCGGTGAGGAAGCGATCCTGATCGAGCAGGACGTCTTCGTCGAAGGCCATGTCGGTGACGCGGATGGTGCGCTCGTCGCGCAGTGCGCCGTCGTCGCCGAAGATTGGCACTTCATGGACCGGGTTGAGGTGGCCGGTGAGGCTGCGGTGGCCATCGTGATAGCAGACGGCGTCGGTGGTGGAAAGATATGCGACCCAGCCGGTTTCGAGAAGCGGGATGAGCCAGGTTTGGTGCTGGCCACTGACGGTGACCGGGCCAGCGATGGCAACCGTGATGGGGCAACCCATGCCGATGGCGGTATCGAGGATCGAATAGACGCGCCGGAGGAATGCGCCGCCAAAGGCAGGCAGGCAGTTTATGAAAACTTCATGGAGGTTTTCGCACTCGTCGACGCGCTTGGTGAGGACCGTGCGCTTGTCAGGATGTTGGTGGTGGTTCATTAGCGGATCACGTTGGTGAGTTGTTCGAGGATGTCCTGTAGGAGCGGGGACTGGGGATAAGGATGGCCTTTGTACTGGCGGAAGCCTTCGGCGAAGGGCAGGCCAGCGAGTGCGCCACGCTTGGCCGTCCAATTGGCGGCGGTCTCGACGTAGTCGTCCATGCCGTGCTGCTTTTTAAGCCAGTTGCGTTGCGATTCATGGCAGCCGACGAGGGCGCGCTTGAGATCCATGGTGTCGGCGACGTCGACGAGAAACTCGGGCTTCAAGACATTACCGTCGCGATCGATGCCGTCGGCGGAATCCATGAAGTAGAGGTGGGGAATGCGATCGATGGCGGTAAATTCGCCGGTGGAGTAGTTGGGGGCGGAAGCACCGAAGCAGGCGTCGCGAACGAGGGCGTGGGTCGCCTCGTGGTCGCAATGATAGTCGGGAGTGTTTGCCGTGATGACAATGTCGGGGCGGACCTCACGAAGGATCTGCGTGACGCGGCGGCGGCCGGGATCGTCGTTGAAGATGGCGAGGTCGCGGAACTCGGCGCAGAGGTAATCGGCACCGATGAGGGCAGCGGCGGTGGCCGCCTCCATGCGGCGAACGGTGGAAATTTCGTTGGGCCCCATTTCGGCTGAGCCGCAATCGCCGGGGGTCATAGTGCAGAGGGTGAGCTGGATTTCAGTGCGTGCCAGCAAGGCAAGGGTGCCGCCCGCGAGAATTTCGCAGTCGTCTGGATGGGCATGGATCGCCAGAATTCGCATAGTTTCGTGGGGAAATTTTATTCTCGCATGGGCTTAGATTGATAAGATCAAGAGTTTATGAAGCTTCAGAGCCATACCATTACCCAGGGCCGCGATCGCGCGCCGGCACGTTCCATGTTGAAAGCCATTGGCTTTACCGATGAAGATCTGCGCAAGCCGATTATCGGGATTGCCAACACCTGGATCGAGACGATGCCTTGCAATTACAATCTGCGGGATCTGGCTGCGAAGGTGAAGGAAGGGATTCGTGCGGCGGGCGGGACGCCGATGGAATTCAATACGGTGGCAATCTCAGACGGTGTGACGATGGGCACCGAAGGCATGAAGGCGAGCCTGGTGAGCCGCGATGTGATCGCGGATTCGATCGAGCTTTGCGCACGTGGCTATATGTTCGATGGCATCATCGCGCTGGTGGCTTGCGACAAGACGATCCCGGGAGCGGCGATGGCGCTGTTGCGGTTGAATGTGCCCGGCGTGATCATGTACGGCGGGACGATTATGCCCGGCAAGCGCAATGGCATCGACATTACGCTGCAGGATGTGTTTGAGGCCGTTGGTGCGAATGCTGCGGGCAAGATCAGCGACGAGGAACTGTTGGATATCGAGAACAAGGCATGCCCGGGCCCTGGGGCCTGCGGTGGGCAGTTCACTGCAAACACGATGGCGACCATTATGGAACTGATTGGTCTGGCGCCGATGTACACGGGCAGCACGCCGCAGGTGGACCCGGCCAAAAATGATGTGGCCATGCGGTGCGGCCAAGTGATTGTGGATGCCGTAAAGCGTGATCTGAGGCCTCGCGACATTTGCACGCGGGCTGCGTTTAACAATGCGATTGCGAGCGTGGCGGCGACTGGTGGATCGACGAACGCAGTGCTGCACTTGCTCGCGATGGCGCAGGAAGCGGGCGTTGAGTTGAAGATCGATGACTTCCAGGAGATCTCGTCGCGCACTCCGCTGCTGAGCAATTTGAAGCCAGCGGGCAAGTTCACGGCCGCCGACGTTCATACGGCGGGCGGGATTCCTGTGGTGGCGAAGTACTTGCTCGAAGGCGGCTTCGTCGACGGTGCGACGATGACGGTGACGGGCGAGACGTTCGGCGAGGAAGCGATGAAGGCTGTGCCGACTCCGGGACAGGAAGTAATTCAGCCGACGACGAATCCGATCAAGAAGTCGGGCGGGCTGGTGATTCTGCGCGGATCGCTGTCTCCGGATGGTTGCGTGATCAAGGTGACGGGCATCGAGCGCAAGGGTCAACGCGGCCCAGCGAAGGTGTTCGAGCGCGAAGAGGACGCCATGAAGGCCGTGACGGGTGGGCAGATTCAGCCCGGCGACGTGGTGGTGATCCGTTACGAAGGGCCGAAGGGCGGGCCGGGTATGCGCGAGATGCTCGGGGTGACCGGCGCGATTATGGGCGCGGGCCTGGGAGATTCGACGGCGCTGCTGACTGACGGCCGCTTTAGCGGTGCGACGCGCGGCTTCATGGTGGGCCACGTGGCACCTGAGGCAGTGGATGGCGGCCCGATCGCGTTTGTTGAGAATGGCGACATCATCAACATCGATATCGAGAACTGCAAGATCGATCTTGAAGTGGACGAAGCGACGCTGGCTGCGCGTAAGGCCAAGTGGAAGGCACCGGAGCCGAAGTATAAGTCGGGTGTATTCGCCAAATACATCAAGACGGTGGGTTCGGCCAGCGAAGGCGCGATCACCTCGAAGATCTTTTAGGCTTTGTGATTGAATAGCAGAGAGGAAAACAGAAACACATGAAACGACTCGTAACTGTAAGCGTCTGGATGGGCCTACTCGCGACGGCCTGGTACATCGCCCCGAACCAGGTGCGTGGACAGGCTAGCGATTCCCGCGTGAGCGGTAACGGGAAGTATCGTTTCCGTGTGATGTACACTTCCTCCCATTTGCCTGAAGAAGCGCAGAAGGTTTTGAAGGCGGCTCATGGTGGCTTCGCGATCGACCAGCGGCCGGGCAAGGGCGAAATCTATTTCGCGCTGCCGGGCGCGGGCATAGTGCAGATCAGCTCGGATCTGAAGTCGACGAAGATGCTCTCGACCGACCCGGCGATGCGTGACACCAACATGCATAATGCGCTGTTCTGGCAGGGCAAGGATGGGACACCGTTTTTGACCTTCCCGGGCAACAGTGTTGGCAAGCTGTTTACGACGGCGCTGGATGGCAAGCTGGTGCATACCTTGAATGCACCCGATGGCCAGACGGATATGGGCCATCCGCTGGCGACCAATTACTATGCGGGCCGGGGCAACTTTATCCCGACCGACGTGGAACAACTCGACGGAATGTTTTATGTGCCGACCGGTTATTCGAATCTCGACTTCGTGCTGACCGCGAAGATCAAGAGCACCAACCCGTTTGCGGCGGAATGGCATGATCTGGCGTTTGGTGGCCGTGGCACCGGGCCGGGCCAACTAGGCACCGGACATGGCATCACGAACCCGCCTGGCACCAAGCGTATCGATGTAGCGGACCGTCCGAATTCTGAGATTGATCGCTACACGCGCTATGGGCAGTATCTATCGACGCTGAAGATGCCGCTCGGTTCCCTGCCCTGCGATGTGCAGTACCTGAACAACCTTGCGATCGTGGGTGCTCTCGATGGGCCGGATCGCAGCAAGGGCGCTCCGATTTATCTGTTCGAGAACGACCAACTGGTTTCGACTGTGATTGCACGCGAAGATCTGGGGTTACCGAATTTCGCGCACATTCACAACGCGGCGATCAAGGAGATGAACGGAAAGCTGTATATCATCGCACAGGCGTGGAACCCGGGCGACTTCGCCATCCTCGAACAAGTCAAGTAGACGGCATCAGCGCGGATAATGCGCGTCATTCTGAATTTCGAGAATCTGCTTTGTGTGACGGGCATTGTGAGCAGCGGCGAGAAGCAGCCACTGCACGCCATCGAGAGTTGTGTACTTGCCCTGGGAAGCCGCCTTGATGGGCTCACTTTCGATACAGCGGGCCCGCAGCCAAGCTTCGTTGGTGAGGAGCGCCTGCATTCGTGAAGAATTGGCGGCCAGCTTCTCGAACAGTTGTTGAGAGGGCACTGCGCCCGATGGCATCAGAAATTGAGGCGCGCTGGCCTTATGGCTGCGATCTGGGAATACAGCCAGCGTGAACGCGTCGACTTCAACAGTAGGTGCTGGTTCTGGGCTGGGCGGTGCCTGTGAAATCTGATCCTGAATGGGGCCAAGAATCATCTCCTCAGCCATCACAAGGTGCTGAAGAATCTCCTGGATCGACCAGGCTTCGCTGGAGGGCTTGAATTGCATTTGCGCCGGGCTGAGGTTGGCTGCGGCGGCGCGGAGAGAGTCAAAAGTTTCGGCCAGATAGGCGGTTGCTGTAAGGGTCATACAAGTACGACGAGTGAGCTTCCGCGATTTCGACAATCAGGCGTTGGAAAGAATCGGGAAGGGGCCGGAGGTGACTTCGGTCTCGTCGCCTTCATCAGGGTCGAGGTAGCGGCTGTCGAGCAGACGCTGGTGCTTGACGTTGCCCATGGCGCTGAGCAGTGAATCCTTGAGATTGGGATGTTCCTGTTCGAGCTCGCCCATGAAATCGCGGAGGCTGCGGCGGACGGTGCCGGTCTTCTGCGAGCAGCCGCAGGGAATTACTGGACAGCCGAGGGATTGGGCGTAGGCTGTGGTCATCGATTCTGGGACGAAGACCAAAGGCCGGATGAGGCGGAAGTCTTTGTTCTTCGAATAAGTGATGGCCGGCAGCGAGCTGAGCGCACCGGTGAACATGGCGTTGCGTAGTAGCGTTTCGCAGAAGTCGTCGGCGGTGTGGCCGAGGGCGATGACGTTGGCACCAAGAGTTTTGCAATGTTCGTAGACGGCGCGGCGGCGGAAGCGGGAGCAGAGATCGCAGCCGTGATCAGGCTCATCATCGATGAGGCGGAGGCTGGAGGCGTCGGTGAAACAGTGCCACTCGATGCCGCGGTCGAGCAGGAATTGGCCGTAGGGAGCGATCGGGGCGAGGAACTTGCCTTGTTCGATCGTGAAGGCGCAAACGCTGAACTGGATCGGGGCGCGACGTTGCAAGGCGAGCAACGCCTCAAGCAGAGTGACCGAGTCTTTACCGCCGGAGACACCGACGGCGACGCGATCGCCTTCGCGAATCATTTTGAATTTGGTAACCGCTTCACCGACTTTGCGAAGCAGTGCTTTCTCGAGGTCCAAGCTTTTATTATCGGCGAGATCAGTGCGCGGCAGTCAAGCGTACGGCTTCGTAGTGGCTGAGATCGAGGCCTTGGGCTTCGAGTTGGGCCAGGCAAGCGGCGGACGTGGTGGCGATGGCGCGGATCTTTCGCAGGGGCAGACGATGGGGATCGTAGAGTTCGAGCGCGACCCAGTAGCCGGTGAGAGCTTCGCGGAGCGGGAGGCTCAATTCTTCAGGGGCGTGACCGAGGGCGGCATCCAGCTTCATTGGCGATTGAGCTCTTCGATGAGGGCTTCCACACCACGGCGGCGATAGATGTCAGCAAGGCGCTGCTCTTCGAGGCTACCCGGGATCACTTTGGCCAGGCGCGCAGCATCACGGAAAGATCCAGGGGGAACCCAAAGATCGCCATTGGCAAACTCGACCTGCTGGACAAAGCCAGTGAGGTTTTCGACCTTGAGAGGGATGCCCTGGGGGCGATTGAGTGTGACGCTGGCCGAGGGCTGAACGCTCGCAGTGCCGTTCGGCTTCATCGTCAAGGTGGCAGGCAAGGAGCCAGCGGCAAACTCGCGCCCTTCCTGATCTCGAACCAGCAAGCCGAGTTCGATCGAGCGGACTTCGCGTTTGTCGCGGTTCGCGAAGGCGAGCTCGAGAATTTGCAATTGATTGCCAGCCGAGACGGCGACAGCCTTGACGCCCTCGACAGGGATGCCGGGCTGGGAAAGGAAGGCGGTCTCGATCGAGCGCGCGTTGGGAAGAGCGGCGGCCGAGCGGGCCATGCGGACATCGAGCTTGGGGCGCGAGTTTTCGCGGGCGAGGATATCGACCATGGCGCGGCGCAGAGCATCGTCGCCCTGGCGGGCCAGAATGAGCTTGAGATGCTGGCGGTCACGGCGGGCTTCGAGTTCCCAAGCCGTGAGCTGCCGGCGGCTGCCGAGGCGGTTAGGGCCAAAGAAGGACATGTCCTCAAACAGGACACCGTCGAGTTGAACTTGAACGAGCGAGGGGCTGGAGCCGCTGTTGGGCTGGAGCAAGCGCAGGTCAATCTTGACGGGGAACTCCTGGCCCGGATAGACATCGAGACTTGGAACCGAGACGCTGGCCTTTCCACCAGCGGCGACTTCCTGCGAGCTGACCTGGAGGCTGATGCCACGCAGGCGGAGGCGGCTGTTGTTCTTGAGCTTGAGCGAGGTGCGGACATCGACCATGTAGGCCCCGCCGCGAGGAATGGCGCGGGATTCGCCCCAGCCGGAACTGACGACGGAGACCGGGGAGTCTGCAGGAAAGTTCACGCGCAAGCCGTCTTGTGCGACAAGGCTGGCCGCGAAACAAACGGAGATGGCGGCGCTATTCCACATAGACCTGACTCACTGTGACCTGACCGGAATCCTGATCAACGGCTGAAGCGCGGACGCTGCCATCGAGGCTGACTTCGAACCTGCCGGCAGGTGCGGAGACGTTGCGCAGCATCAAGCCGGTGCCGCGATTCTCAAGGCCAACTCCGTGTTCGTCACCACGGAGCACGACTGCACCGCTGCGCACCTGAGCGATGGCCGAGGGACCGTGTCGCAAATAAGATTGAGCACCGGGGCCGGTGAGGAACCAGCCAGTAATCACGATGGCTGTCATGGCTCCTGCCGCAGCAAGGCCTCGCCAGGACATCGCCTCATGTTGGACTACAACGGGGCTGACTTGCCCGGCATCGCGATGAATTTCTTCTACTTCAAGCCCCAGACGGATGTTGCCGAACATTTCGGCTTCGAGCTCGTCCCACTTCATCGAGCGGGGCAGCTCAAAAGCTGCGACGGCGGATTTGACGCGTTGCTGGTCTTGCCGGTATTCGGCGACGCGGTCGCGGCAGGTCTTGCAAAAAGTGAGATGGAGGCGGGCACGCAGATTGGCGAACCCGGAAAGGTCTCCCCGGGAGGCCAGGGCGATTTGCGATTCGTCGAGATGTTTCATTGGGCCTCCTTTCGTTGTTCGTAAATGGCGCGGAATTTGGTGCGCGCGTTGGCGATGTGCGAGCGGACGGTGGCTGGCGAGCAGCCCAGGATCGCGGCCACTTCGCTGGCCGGAAGGTCCTCTACGTCCCGCAGCACCAAAGCGGTGCGCTCGCGTACGCTGAGCGCCTCAAGGCAATGATCGAGATAGGCGGCCTCTTCGGCGCGGAGCATCTCTTCGTCAGCCCGACGCTCTGACGGGTCTGGCAAAGGTTCGGGCAGAGAGTCGATTTCAGTGAAGTTGACACGGGCCTTGCGGCGGAGAAAGTCGATAGCCGTGTTGCTGGCCACGCGACCCAGCCACTGGGCCGATTTGTCGCCGTCCTTCAGCTGGTCTTTTCGTTGCAATGCTTTGATGAAGGTGTCCTGCGTGAGATCCTGCGCGTCGGCAACATTTCCCACAATTCGATAGATCAGGGCGAATACACGGCGAAGATTTTCGCGGACGAAGCGGTCTTGCAGCTCACGCTCGGCGGCACTAGGGCTCGAATTCGGCACTGAACTGGTGGACATAGGTCTCATCACAACCGAAGATATCGACGCAAACACCATCTATCATTACAAGACGTTGGGAATCCCCAAAGTGTGCAATGCGCCGAAACGGGTCTACGATTGAATTATATGAGACCCGTGTACCTGACCGGGATGGGCAAGACCGTTTTTGGGGCTTTGGCCGGGCGGACCTTGAAGGATTTGGCGGTGGAGGCGATCGACGCGTGCGTTGCGGATGCGAAGAGAGACCGGGCCGGAATCGAGGCCGTTTACGTTGGTAATTTCGACGGGCCGTCCTTTACAAACCAAAATCACCTGGCTCCTTATGTAGCGGGGGCGGCTGGGATTACGGGAGTGCCGGCGACGCGGTTTGAGGCCGCTTGCGCGTCGGGCGGCAGCGCGGTGTTTCATGCGTTTCACGCAGTGGCGAGCGGAATCTACGAGAACGTGCTGATCTGCGGCGTTGAGAAGATGACGTCGCAAACGACAGCGAAGGTGGCGCAGATTTTGGCTGGGGCGGGCGATGCGGAGCTGGAGTCGGCGGTGGGGGCGACGTTCCCGGCGATTTTCGCGATGGTAGCCCGACGGCATATGCATCAGTACGGCACAAGGCGGGAACACCTGGCGGCTGTGGCCGTGAAGAATCACTACAATGCGAGCCTCAATCCGCAGGCGCATCTGAAGAAAGTGATCACGCTCGAGCAGGCGCTGGCGGGCAAAGTGGTGGCCGAGCCGTTTACAATTTTCGATTGCTCACTGGTGAGCGACGGAGCGGCGGCGATTTGGATCAGCGCGAGCGAATCGCCGATTCGGGTGGCGGCGTGCGCCCAGGCTTCGGGCCCGGTGGCGCTGGCGGGCAAGCGAGAGATCACGACACTCGAGGCGACGCGACTGGCTGCGGCGAAAGCCTATGCGCAGGCGGGCATCGGGGCTAGCGACGTAGACCTGGCCGAGGTGCATGACTGCTTCACAATTGCAGAGCTGATCGCGATGGAAGATCTTGGGTTTGTGGCAGCGGGGCAAAGCGGCCCTTGGGTGGCAGGCGGTGCAACGGGGATTGGCGGGCAGCTGCCGGTGAACACCTCGGGCGGGCTGAAGGCGAAAGGGCACCCGATCGGGGCGACGGGTGTTGCGCAGATTTGCGATCTCGCCACCCAGATGCGGGGTCAGGCCGGAGAGCGGCAGGTGGCGCGGCATCGGACAGGCCTTGCGCAGAACCTTGGCGGCAGCGGGGCCACCAGCGTCGTGACGATTTTGAGAAAGGACTAGAGTATGCGGCAAGCCACCGTTTACACTGAAACGATTATCCACTCTGCGCCTGAGCAGTTTGCGGCCGAAGCGCCGTATCAGATTGCGCTGGTCGAGTTGGAAGATTCTGCGCGCCAACTGGTGCGAATTTCCGGGATCCGGGCCGCGATCGGCGACCGGGTGCAGGAAGTCGACAGCCAATCGGGCTATCCCATTTTTGAGGTCATTTCGTGAAACCTGCTTCGCGTGTCGAGACGCTGCAACTGGAAGGAGCGTTCTCGGTTCTGCAGAAGGCTCGTGCGCTTGAGGCGCAGGGCCGGCACATTATCCATCTTGAGATTGGCGAGCCGGATTTTGATACGCCGCCGCATGTGATCGAGGCCGGCAAGGCGGCGCTCGATGGCGGGTGGACGCATTATGGCCCGACGCTGGGCTATGAGGACTTTCGTCAGGCGATCGCCGCGCATGTGGCCGAGACGCGGGGAGTGCCGGTAGAGAGCGGCGAGGTGTGCGTTGTGCCCGGCGGCAAGCCGATGATTTTCTTTCCGATTCTGGCTCTGGTGGAACCGGGCGATGAAGTGATTCTGCCGAACCCGAGTTTTCCGACTTACGCGAGTGCGGTGAGGTTTGCGGGGGCGACGCCGGTTTCGATTCCGCTGGTGGAGGCGAATGACTTCAGCTTCGATATGCAGAGGCTGCGCGATAGCATTACGCCACGCACCAAGCTGCTGATTCTCAATTCGCCGGCGAATCCGACCGGGGGCATCATTCCGGATGCGGATATCGCCGAGATCGCGCGGCTGGCACACCAGCACGATTTCTTTGTGTTCTCCGACGAGATCTACTCGCGCATGTACTTTGATGCCAAGCCGCGATCGGTGATCTCTGAGCCCGGGATGAAGGAACGGACGCTCCTGCTGGACGGATTTTCGAAGACGTATGCGATGACGGGGTGGCGGTTGGGCTACGGCGTGATGCCTCCCATAATCGTGGACGCGATGCAAAAGCTGCTGGTGAATGCAGTGAGTTGCACGGCCAGCATGGTGCAACGGGCGGGCCTGGCGGCGCTGACCGGAGACCAAGGCGCGGTGGATACGATGATGGCCGAGTTTCGCGAGCGGCGGCAGTTGTTTGCGGGGATGCTCAACGAGATCCCCGGAGTGAAGTGCCGGATGCCGAATGGGGCGTTCTATGCGTTTCCGAACATCACGGAGACAGGGTACACGAGCGAGGATCTGGCACACCGGCTTCTGAACGAAGCAGGCGTGGCTGCACTCGCGGGGACTGCGTTCGGCGAGTATGGCGAAGGCTACCTGCGATTCAGCTATGCAAACAGCCGAGAGAATCTGGCCGAAGCCGCGCGGCGGATGCGCGCATGGATTGAAGCTAACCCGCGACGTTAAGCCGACTTTGGGCTAAGATAGTTTTTCGCAACCACACGCCATGAAGATGCTCCACGCCACGATGCGCTTTTATAGCTACTTGTTCACCTTGTTGATTTCGGTCTTCCTGACAGGATTCGGCGCGGTGGCTTACATTTCAGGACTGCACAACTGGAAGATCGACACGTTTATCTGGACAGGGCAAGAGCTGTCGACAGCGATGCTGGCGGTGGGGATCACCGGTGGCATCAGCGTGCTGCTGGCGTTTTTCAATGTGTTTCGTTATTTGCTGCCGCTGGTCACGCTCGGCTTGTTTGGCCTGAGCGTGTATGGCTTTATCGTGCAGGGCTACAAAATAGAAGGCCTTGAAGGCCTGCAGTGGTTGCTGGCCTTCATCGTTGGTGCTGGTGGTAGCTTTCTTTGCAGCCTGATGGAATTTAAGCGCGGGCGTTAAGCCCAGAGCTCGTGAATCGGACCGTAGAGGTTCTGTTCTGAGAACGGCACGTATTCAAAGCCTCGACCGAGCGGATCGTCGCGACGGATCGTGGTCCAATCAATCCCCAAAGCAGAATAGATGGTTGCCTCGATGTCTTCGGCGCGGATGCTGCGATTGCGGCTCCAACCTGGATCGGTGGTGTCGCGACCATTGGCATCGGTGGCACCGAGGGCGCGACCGCCCTTGATCCCAGCGCCAGCGACCAGAACCCCTTGTTGCAGGAAGTGATCGCGACCAGCGGTGGTGTTGAGCATGCTGATGGTGCGGCCAAATTCGCCCATGGCGATGATCAGAGTTTCATCGAGCTGGCCGCTTGCCTTCATGTCGCCGAGCAACGTGCCGAGGGCCGCATCAAACTGTCGGCCCAGGGAGTTGACGTTGGACGGATTCAGAGCGCCAGTGTAAATGTTGGCGTGGTTGTCCCAACCGCCCACGTTGACTTGCACGAAGCGGGTGCCGCGGTCGGAGGCAAGCAGGTTGCGAGCGACGATGAGGGCGTTGCCAAAGCCGGTGTTGCCGTAGCGAATGCGCTCGTCGGCTGAGAAGCGGAAGAGATTGTCGATCTCGGCGCGGTACATCATCTGGCGGGCGTTGGCGTTGAAGGCTAACATTTCGTCGCCCTTGGCACCAAGCAGGCCGGTGGCGCGGGCTTCGGCATCGATGTCGTTCAGGAGAGCAAAGCGGCGATCAAAGGCAGCCTGCCCGTCGGGATGGATCGTACCCGACGGCGGGTTGCCGCTGGCGCCAAAGTAAAACGGCGCGACCGAGGGCGGGAAGTAGCCACTGCCCGGGCCACCGCCTGTATTGAGGTTGAAGAACGGAGGCAGGGTTTTGTCGCCGCCGCGCTGGGCCAATTCAAGAGAGACAACCGAGCCGATGTGTGGCGCAATGCGGGACAGTACACTGACCGGGTTACGCCCGATCTGGACCCAGGTGCTGGCCAGTTCATGGACAGCAGCCCAGGGCTTCACGCTGCGCAGCAGGGCAAAGCTGTCGATCTGTTCGGCGAGCTTGGGGAACAAGCCGCGAGGCCAGCGCACGTCGCCGTAGCTGGTGGGCTCGTAGGAAGTGGGCAGCCATGGACCTTCTTTCAAATCGAACGTGTCGATGTGGCTAGGCCCGCCGCCCATCATGACGAAAATGACTTTCTTGGCGCGGTTGATCGGCGTTACTGCCGCCTTGGCGACTGTCTCCATCGGCTTGGCAGGCATGAGGAAGTAGCCGCCCACGGCCGAGCCGAGGTGCTTGAAAAAAGTACGACGGTTAAAGTGAGGGGCTTTCCAGAACCAGGTTCCTTTGACGCCCGACCAGTCGTAGCCGAAGCGATCCTTACCAACCGGTTGTTCTCCGTAGATGCGATCCATGATGATGATTCCTCCGTTTGCGACTAGTAGCTGAAGATGAACTCTTGCTTGTTCATCAGGACCCACGCCATGTCTTCGACAGCGGCGTTCTTGGCGTTCTGGACGTTGCCAGCCCTTGCGAGGTGGGCAACCGTCTTGGTTCTTTCAGACTCGCTGGGCATGCGCCCGAGGAATCGGAGGAAGAGTTCCTCTGTCATTGCCTTGGTGTCGGTCATCATGGCAATGGCCCTCAGCACCGTAGAGGCGTTGACCTTGGCGCGGGAGATGACGAACCCGTTGTTCATCAGGTTCAATTGCTGGAGGATGCTGCCATCCTGATTTCGGTATTGGGTGTTGCGATCGCCTCGCAGGAACAGATTCATGAAGTCGCGCACACCGCCATTGCTGGCGGGCTCGACTGGCTCGGGCATTTGCATGGCCCAGCTGACGGGATCTGCCCAACCGCCGATGGTGTAGCGGCCGATGACGTTGGTTGCGATCTGCATCGCGTCGTGAATCTCTTCGCCCTCGAGGCGGCGAACGTAGTGACGGGCGAACAGCGGTACGTACTCGGCACGCCAGCCGTCACCATAGTCGGAACTCAATTGATAGGCGTTCGATTCGACGAGCGCGCGAAGGAACTCGCGGAGGTTGAAGTTGTTATCGATCAGTTCGTCGGCCAGCCGCTCGAGCAATTCCGGATGGGTAGCTTGCAGGGACCACTCGCCGGTGGGCGGATTCTTGGGGTCGAGACGGGCGGGATCGAGTTGATCCACAGGCTCGACAAGCCCCATCGTGAAGACGCTCTTCCAGAGGCGGTTGGCGAAGTTGCGGGCAAACATGCGGTCGTTCGTTAGGCGAACGGCGAACTGGGCGCGCCAATCGGAAGTGTTTGGTTCCGCATCGCCCATGCGCCAGGCGGCGTTTGCCGAGCGCAACAAGCCAATCTGCACGCGCCGGGGGCGATTGCCGAAGGTTGTGTTCATGTTGTAATTTCCGGTCGTGGCGTCGGAGACGTCAGTGGAATTGGGGAACTCTGGATCCATGTTGCCGCGATTGAAAAAGCGCACGCGCGAGAAGTAGGCGGCCATCTGGTAGGCCTCCATGCGGGTAGCGCGCCGGCCCCAGAGGCTGAGCTGCTCCAGGCGACCACGACCGTCGTGGCAAAGCAGGCAATCGTAATGGCTCATGCCCATGAAGATGGTGGCACTGCGGGAGAACAAGGTGTCGTAAGTATCTTCGATGGGGCCGCCCGGGGTGGACCAGCGGCTGAACCAGGTGGCTGCGCCGGAATCGTTGGGATTTGCGGTATTGCCTTTGGCTGTGAGGAGTTCAAAGCTGAGATCCTTCAAGGAGCGATTTTCGGAGATCCCCTTGGCGATCCACCCAAAAATCTGGTTGCGGGCGTTGATGCTCTGGCTTCTGAAGGAGTTTGCGCGAGCATACTGAATCAGGTCGCCAAACCACATGGACCATTTGTCGGTGAACTCGCGGGAGTAAAGCAGACGGTCGATCAATTCGGAGCGCTTGCGTGCGCTCGAGTCGGACATGAAGGCGCGATATTGATCGAGAGTGGGAATTCTGCCGGTGAGGTCGAGGTAGATACGGCGGACAAATTCTTCGTCGGTGGTGAGCCTGGCGCTCGGTGTACCGGTGGCGATGAGCTTGCCGAAGATTGCCTGGTCGACGAAACCGCGGATCTTGATACTGTCTGGAGCAACGCTCCGGGATGCGCCGGCTTGGCGGCCAGCCGTGAGATGGATTGCCCGCTCGTTCACGGCTTCGCGAACACGGGCTTCAAGAGAGGTGTATTCGTCGGGATCGGCTTTGAAGGTGCAGTTTGCGCCGCCAAAATCAGAGAGCGGAAGGACCGCTTCTTGTTCTTGAGCGATCGAAACCGGGATGAAGGTGAACGCGAGCAGCATCGCAGTCCACTGGCGAGCGGTTCTGCCTCGGAGTTGAGGCCAAGTTTTGGACATATGTTTCTCCGTTTGCCTTATCGGCTTGGCTCGATTATACACGAACTTCAAAAAACAGGATGAACCGTAAGTACTACAAGTAGTGGACTTAACGAATTATTTTTGCGGCGAAGGCGTTGGGAGCCGGCGCCGGATTCGCTTTCGTCGTCCCGTCGGTGGTAACCAAGTCCGTCGAAGTCGTATATCCCGCCACGAAGAGCATCCTCGGATTGGCTGGATCAAAGCTAACCGAGTTAATCACGTCGGTGGAGGAGCCTCCGAAGTAAGACAGATATTCCAGACCTTCGCTACCAAATGTAGAGGAATTAATGAGGGCCACCATGCCGTCGGCAAAGGCAGAAGCCGGGGTGGAACGAAGCGCATTGCCCGTGACGGGCAGCTGACCTGACATCGAGTAGCCGGCGATCGCGGCGCGGGAATCTCCGACGAGCGACAGGCCGTAGACGAATTCGAACCCGGTGCCACCGACGTAGCTCGAGTACAGCAGGGCGGCGGTCCCGCTCAATGCGGGGTCAATCTGCATCACAAAAGCATCGGTGCCACCAGCGAGAGTGCGCTGAGCCGCCTGCGGAGTGGTGGGGAAATCTTTGCTAAAGGTGATGCCGGCAACCCAAAGTTTTCCATTTGCGTCGAGCGCAAGCCCGCGCGCTTCATCACTACCCGAGCCGCCGATCAAGGTGCCGTAGATGAAGGAAGACAGACCGGAGCGGGATGGATCAATGGCTGCGATGTAGCCATCAAAGAATCCGGTGGAGTTGGCTTGCGGGCCGTTATCGGTGAGCGGGAAATCCGGGGAACCTGTCGAGCCGGCAAACCAGATGCGGTTGCTGTTGTCGAGCACAACCGAAACTGCTGAATCGTTACCGGAACCGCCCAGATAGCTGGCGTAGCTCAGGCCGTTTGCACGCGGATTGAAGTAGATCACGAAAGCATCGGAATTGCCGCGGCGGACCGGCTGAGCGCCGTTCCCAACGCCAGGGATCCCGTCGGCAATCGTGGTGCCAACTACGGCGATGTTTCCCGTGGGCCCGACGGCCAAGGCTTTGGCTAACTCGCGGCCTGTACCGCCGTAGTAGGTGCTGTAAACCAGCGAGGCGGCGCCGCCCTGATTGGGGTCAACAACTGACACGAACACATCGAAATCTCCCCCCGCCACATTTTGGAAAGGCGAAGCGGCCATCGGGAAGTTGTTCGAGTTGGTGATACCGGTGAGGACGATGCGGCCCTGGCGGTCGAATTTCATGTCGACGAGCTCTTCGACGTCTGTACCGCCCAGCCATGTGAAGAAGAGGGTCGTGGCGCTGCCGTCAGGATTGATGCGGTATTTGACGAGGAAGATGTCGGTGCGGCCGGCGTTTTTCGTCTGGAAGGGCTCATTGGGGCCGTAGGCGTCGTATTGGCCAGCGGAATGCCCAGCTACCCACACGTCGCCGGAAGGTTCAACGAGAACACTGGTTGCGACGTCAAAATCACCACCAGGAAGGTAACGGGACCAACCAAGACGGTTCGAGGTCTGCGCATTGAGCATTGAAAGGGTGAGCAGGACCAGGGCTGAAAAATGGGCGAAAGAAATCATGGCTAAACAAAAAGAGACGGGAGTACCATCCACTAGGTTGCCACAATCCAGACCATGACATCAGTTGAGGCCATTCTCGGATTATTATTTGCGGCGACTGTGATCGTGCTGGCGGCCAAAAGGCTGGACCTGCCATACCCGATTGCGCTGGTTCTCGGCGGGCTTGGTCTGTCGGCGATTCCAGGCCTTCCGCCGCTTGCGATGAACCCGGAAATCGTGTTTTTCCTGTTGCTCCCGCCGATTTTGAGCTAGGCGGCGTTCTTTACGTCATGGCGCGACTTTCTGCGCTGGGAGCGACCGATTCTGCTGCTGGCGTTTGGGCTGGTGACGGTGACGAGTACGTTTGTCGCTTTCCTTTGCGTCTATTTGATCCCGGGGATGAATTGGGCGACCGGCTTTCTGATTGGGGCGATTGTCTCGCCACCGGACGCCGCGGCAGCCACCAGCATCACGCGGGGGCTGAAGCTGCCAAAGCGGGTCGTGCAGATTCTTGAGGGGGAAAGTCTGGTGAACGACGCCTCCGGCCTAACGCTGTATCGCTTTGCCGTGATGGCGATTGCAGCGGGTGGGTTCGTTTGGTCGCAGGCGATCGTGTCCTTCGCCTGGATCGTGGTGGGCGGTGTACTGGTGGGCAGCGCGCTGGGCTATGCGCTGGTGAAGGGATTTCGCTTTTTGAGGGATCCAGAGATTGAAGTGCTGTCCACGTTTTTGGTGAGCTATCTGTCGTACTTCCTCGCCGAAGAAATGCATGCGTCGGGGGTGCTGGCGACAGTGGCCAGCGGTTTGATCCTAGGCTGGCCTGCGCCCGAGTTGTTCAACGCAACCTCGCGAATTCGTGGCTTTGCAGTTTGGCAAACCGTGGTGTTGTTTATCAATGCGATGATCTTTCTGTTGATCGGGCTACAGATCCCCGTGGCGCTTGAAGGGCTGGGCGGATACCCGGCGGGACTGCTGAGCTGGTGGTGCGCGATGATTCTGATCGGGGTGATCGCGATCCGGTTCGTCTGGGTGTTTCCGGCGACGTATTTGCCGAGAATGCTCTCGCGAAGGATCCGCAAAGCGGAACCGCACCCGGATTGGCGATCTGTGAGCGTTGTCGCCTGGACGGGACTGCGCGGCGTGGTGAGCCTGGCGGCTGCGCTCGCGTTGCCGCTTGAGACGGAGCGCGGTCTTCCCTTCCCGTATCGCAACCTCATTTTGCTCATTACGTTCGCGGTGATCGTGGGGACGCTGCTGATTCAGGGGCTTTCGCTGCGGTTGGTGGTGCGATGGTTGGGGCTGCCGCAAGATCGTTCGAGCGAGGAAGAGGTATTGAACGCGCGCATCCACACTACCGAGATCGTGTTGCAGCATGTGGTCGAGATGCAGGAAAACGGCCAATGCACCGGCAGTGCGCTGCATCGCGTCCGCCGATTTTATGAGGATCCGCTGACCGACCTGAAGGCGCGGCTCGAAGTTGAGACCGGTATCGACACGCCGGAATCGCCGCGCGACTTCCAAAGCCTGGCCGAGCAGAAGATCTGGTGGAAGCTGGCGCAGGTGGAGCGCGCCGCGATCGTTGAGCTCCGCAAGCAGCATAAGATTGGGGACGAAGTGCTACATGAAATGGAGCGTGATATTGATTTGCTCGAAGCCCGCATTACCCCGAAGCACTAAGCCATGCGACTGCTGATTGCGCTCTTGTTATCGATCCCGGCGGTAGCCGCGACACCCGTGCGCGTGCTGATCGTCGACGGCATCAATAATCACGACTGGCAGGCGGCGACAGCGTTTTTGAAGTCGGTGCTTGGCTCGACCGGTCGCTTTCAGGTGGACGTCTCGACTTGCCCTCCCAAGGAATCGATGGCCGACTGGCGGCCTGGCTTCAAGAACTACGATGTGGTCATCCAGAATTTCAATGGCGGTCACCGCGAGGATGGGGTGCGATGGCCGGAGAGCGTGGAGCGGGAGTTTTTGGATTTTGTGCGGAAGGGCGGCGGAGTAGTGATCTTTCATGCCGCCAACAATGCGTTTTTGAAGTGGCCGGAATACAACGAGCTGGTGGGCCTGCTTTGGCGGGACAAGTCGTTTGGCCCGGGGCTGGTGATCGATATCGCGAAGAAGCCGATGATGATCCCGGCTGGCGAGGGGCTGAATCCTGGACATGGTCCGCGGCATGACTGTCGCATCGACGTGCTCGATGTCGAGCATCCGGTCACGCGAGGGATGCCCCGCAGTTGGCAACACCGGGCGGAGCAGCTGACGCATGGGCAGCATGGGCCGGCCAGCGCGATGAAGCATCTTCGCATTCTGACCTATGCCTACAGTAAGGATTCGAAACGAAACGAACCCATGGACTGGGTACGGCGCTACGGCAAGGGTCGCGTGTACACGACGATGCTGGGGCATACGTGGCGGAATGAAGTGAATCCGAATCTCGATGTGCCGGAGTTCCGCCGCATGTTGGCGAGAGCGGTGGAGTGGGCAGGGACGGGTAAGGTTACGCTTCCCGCCAATTGAGCTCGGCATCGGTGCGGCGGACGTAGTTGGCGTCGAGGGCAGCGGGGTCGGGACGGTCGCCCGAATTCCAACGCTCTTCGGCAATCAGCCCAATGGCACCGGCGATGACCTTGGGAGCTGGGGTTACCTCGAGGCCTTCAATGGGGGCGAAGCTCACCCATTCGACCTCTTCGCCCACCAAGGCGCGCACCTCGGCGAGAGGTGTGACGACTTCTTCGCCGTTGAGCAAGCGTGCGTAGACGTCACCGCGCCGCGCATCGTAAAGCGGGACAGCCGTTGGCTTGGTCTTGTAGCGCAGCAAGGCGTCGAGATTGCTCACTCCATAGGCAGGTTTGCCCATCGCTTCGGCGAGTCCCTTTACGGCGGTGAGGCCGATGCGGACGCCGGTGAAAGTGCCAGGCCCGCGAGCGGCAGCGAAGCCGTCGACCTCGTTGAGAGGTACGTCGAGCAAGCGCAAGGCTTCAAAGAGGAGGTGCCCGAAGCCATCCTGGCCACCGAGTTCGACTTGTTTGAGCACGATGCCCCGGTCAACAAGCGCGATGCTGCCGATCTCGTGCGTGGTATCGATGGCGAGGATCACTTTACCAGCCTCAGGATGCGGTCGATTGAGTAGAGCTTACCGTTCGAATTCATTCCCGTAACCCGGATGTTCAGCACCGCCGGGAAGCGCGAGGCTAATCCGGAGGGCAACGTCATCGGGCCCTTGGCCTTGGTGGAAACGACGCGCATGCCCTGCAATTCCGTCGGCACGTCAGCAGTGATGATGTACTGCATGAAGCGTGTGGCGCGGGTGTCGCGTGTGATGGTGATCTCATAGGGGCTGGGGGCGTCGGCATTGAGATCTGCATTGTCCTTGATATCGATCGTGAAGGGCACGCGCTTGGGGTCGACTTCCACGTCTTGCATCAGATTCGGCTGGCTTTCGAACTTGTAGCTCTTGAGCATGCCTTCTTTGCGGCCTTCGCGAGAAAGGTGGAGTAACCAATCGCGATCCTTGCTGGGCGGCTCGGCGATGAAGTGCTCGCCTTTGTATTCCTTGATCGGAGTGCGCTCACCGGTTGAGGCATCGATCCAAGCAGCGTCGTAGGTGTGTTTCTCAACCTCGACCTCTACGATGCCGGGCCGTTCGACCAGCAACAGATACTCGGTGCCATACAGGGCGACGGAGCGACCGTTCGATACATCGAAGAAAGGTTCAAGCTCCCAATAGCGCATCTTCTCGAGCACGTCGGCCATGGCTTTTGTCGCACCATAGCCGGGGTAGCTGCCCGCGAGAATGGCGTTCCACAGAACTTTTGTGCTGGTTCGCTTGCCAACGGAAACTACGGGTAGCGGGTAGAGCTGGTGCTCGATCGCGATGATGGAGGGATCGTCGGCGTTGCACAACAGATGGGTCATCCAGCCGTCGCGGACGAAGGCGGAAGTGCTGGCCAGTGGATAGGCGCTTCTTGGGTGGCCGTTCGGATCGAGCTTTTGAATCAGCGCGCCCAGATCTTTCAGCATCGAGCGGGCATCCTTGTAGGTCTCCCAATCTTTGACCAGTTCCCAGGTGACATTCAATGGGGCCAGGCGAGACATCGCGTAGCGGAAATACTTCTCGCGGGTGGGCCAATCCGGCAGTGCCTTGGTGAGGGCTCCATTGGGCCCGGCCAGCACGACGTCCACAATGATGCCGTCGGCGTTCAGCTTGAGAATTCGTTTTTCAAGAGCGGCAAAGCGGGCCGGGTCTGGCGGCCAGAGGGGCTCAATCAGGGTGCGAACGTGGGTGGCCTTCTGCGCCTTGACGGTCTCGAACGACTCTTCGGCGGCCGTTGCGAGATCCCAGATTTCCATGCCCAGCCAGAGGTGCGCCTTGAGCGTCCCGCTGTATCGCCAGTGATGCACATTTGCTTTTTCGAGGAACCCGGGCAGTTCGCTTGGGATGCCCTTAAACGTTACGGTTTGCTTGTCGAAGCGTGCGAGATTGCTGGTGAACTTCAGATCCCAAAGGCCTTCGAGGGTGGGGGAGACGCGAATCACCATTTTGTTGCCGCCATCCCAGAAGGCGTAAGCGAGGAAGGTGCGGAAGCGAGGGCTCTTGACCTCGGCCGTCAATTGCACGGTCTTCCATGGCTCCGGATGCTCTTTGGCTTCGGCGCCATTCAACTCGAAAACGATGTCGCAAACGCTGAACACCAGCGTGTCGGGGCAGACGTTTTGCCCCCAAATCGGCAAACCCAGCAACAAAAGCAACAGTAAGGCCCGCATAATAACCAGTATGATGCGTGCGCTTCTCTTTGTATTGATGCTGTCGATTGCCGCCCTTGGGCAGACGACGATGGCCAGCAAGACCGCCGGGTTCCAAAAGCAAGACGGATTCTTCCCGTTGTTCTATGACGCCAAGGCCGGCAAGCTTTACCTGCTGGTGGATAAGTGGAACTCGGAGTTTCTTTACTACGAGAGCCTGCCGGCCGGGCTCGGTTCCAACGACACTGGCCTTGATCGTGGATTGCTGGGCCAGGAGAAAGTGGTGCACTTCGAGCGCGTCGGTCCGAAGGTGATGCTGGTGCAAGAGAATCTGGATTACCGGGCGCTTTCGCCGGACGCCGCCGAACGCCAGGCCGTCGCCGATAGCTTTGCGCGGAGCATCCTGTTTGGGTTTACGGTAGAAGCCGAGGAAGATGGCAAGGCGCTGATCGACATCACAAACTTTGTGGTGCGCGACGCGATGAATGTGGCGGGCCGGCTGCGGCAGCAAAATCAGGGTACCTTCCGTCTGGACGCGATGCGCAGCGCCGTCTACATGCCGCGCACCAAGGCGTTCCCGAAGAACACCGAGACAGAAGCGACACTCACGTTTGCCGGAGAAAATGTCGGCAACTATGTTTCGAGCGTCACTCCTACGGCCGATTCAATGACTCTGCGTGTTCACCACAGCTTTCTGGAATTGCCGCCTCCGGGATACAAGCCCCGCGCTTTTGATCCGCGTTCCGGCTACAACCAACTGCGCTATATGGATTACGCGACGCCGGTTGAACAATCGATTCACAAGCGTTTCATCACGCGACATCGGCTGGAGAAGAAAGATCCGACGGCGAAGGTGAGCGAGGCTGTTAAACCGCTGATTTACTATGTGGACCGGGGAGCACCGGAGCCGATCAAGACAGCTCTGGTGGATGGGGCCCGTTGGTGGAGCCAGGCTTTTGAGGCCATCGGCTATCGCAATGCTTTTCAGGTAGAGATCATGCCGGAGGGCGCCGATTCGATGGATGCCCGCTACAACATCATCCAGTGGGTGCATCGTTCGACGCGCGGCTGGTCCTATGGTGCAAGCGTGACGGACCCGCGCACGGGGGAGATTATCAAGGGCCATGTGACGCTCGGCAGCCTGCGCATCCGGCAGGACTTCATGATTGCCGAAGGGATGTTGGCACCGTATGCTGGAGCCGACGCCTCCACCAAGCGCATGATGGACATGTCGCTGGCACGTATCCGGCAACTCTCGATCCACGAGATCGGCCACACGCTGGGCCTGGTTCACAACTTTGCCGCCAGCACGTTTGGGCGTACGAGCGTGATGGACTATCCCGCGCCGCTGTTCACGTTCAAGCCCGATGGATCCATTGATTTGAGCGATGCGTATGCGGTGGGCGCAGGCGATTGGGACAAGGTCTCGATCGAGTATGGCTATCAGCATTACCCGCCCGGGACCGACGAGGCGAGCGAACTGCGCAAGGTTCTCGACCGCGCTCACCAGCGCGGCATGTATCTGATTGCCGATACCGATTCGCGGGCGACCGGCGGATCTCACCCGACGGGCCATCTTTGGGACAACGGCGCCAATGCAGTGGATGAATTGAACCGCATGATGAAGGTGCGTACCAAGGCGATGGAGACGTTTGGAGAGCACGTGATCACGATGTGGTCGCCGATGTCTGAACTTGAGAAGAAGCTCGTCCCGATTTACTTGAGCCACCGCTACCAGGTTGAAGCGGCAGCAAAGGTGATCGGTGGTGTGGATTATCGTTATGCGATCCGTGGCGACAATCAAGTGGTGGCTAGCATCCTTGCGCCGGAAGAGCAGCGCCGTGCTCTCACCTCGCTCGTCGACGCGATGAAGCCGCAAACCCTTGCGATTCCCGAGCGGCTGCTCAAGATCATGCCGCCTCCGGCTCTTGGCTACGAGCGCACGCGAGAGAACTTTCGCGGCCGCACGGGCTTGACGTTTGATGCGCTGGCTCCGGCTGAGGCGGCCATCAACTTGACCATCGGTTTGATTCTGAATTCCGAGCGCGCCAGCCGACTGGTGCAAAACACAGCGCGGGATGCAAAGAATCCATCGCTTGAAGAAGTGATCAATACGCTTGAGCGAGCAGCATTTCAAGGAGCGACGCTGACGGGGATGGAAGGTCAAATCCAGAACCTGTTAAGGGTATCTTTTGCCTACCATCTGATGGCGCTGGCTGCGGATCAGAGGGCGGCTCCGGCGGCACGCTCTGCGGCCTTTAACAAGCTGGCTTCGCTGTCATCCATGGCAGCGGTGGATCCCTGGCTGCGGAACCAGATCAAGAAGTTTGAAGACGATCCGAAGACGATTCCGCTGCCTCGTCCGATTGAGGCACCGCCGGGGATGCCGATTGGAGACGACGAAGCGCCTCTCTGGTAAACCCTTCGACGTCGGGATAAAATTCGCGAACATCCTCCGCCAGTGCTGCATAGTGCTGACGGAGTGCTGTTTCTGCGCCATCGAGGCCGACCACGCGTTTGCGGCGCTGTTCCATACGCTGCAGCACGATGCCGATACCTTCAACCGTTGCGTAGCTGCCCAACCAGCCGCTGGTGATCATGCGGCCTGGCAACGGGCGCAAGGGATCGGGCAATCGATCGACAGAATCGATCAAGCCGCCGCGCAGTGATTCCACGTCGAGGCCCTGAGCGAGAAAGTGGTCGTAGAAAACATCGACAAGAACCCCGGCGACACGCCTCCGCTCTGGGCCGAGCCGGGCGATGCTGCGCAAGACGACCGGGTGTTGGTCGGTGTAGCGGTCAATCTCGCGATGGAGCGCAACGCCCCATCTGAGCTCGACGGGTTCGATGCCGTCCACGCGTCCCTTGAAGAAATCGCCCAACAAGTTACCGAGTGTGATCAACCCCGCGTCGGGCAAAACCAGCAGGTGCCCGAGAAAGTTCACTCCTCGACCTTCTGCATACTGAGGATCGTATAGCCGCCATCGGTGGCAGCGCCGCCGGTGGCGCTGGCAAGGATGTAGAAAGAGATGCCTGCTGGCACGGAAAAGCGGAGGGTGCGGGACTGCCAGGCCCCTTGGTTGCGCGGAATCGTGACGCAACCAAACTCCTGCCCCAAGCCGGACTCAGCCGCTTGCCAGAGGCTCATGACGACACCGGAATTCCCGGCGACATCGTATCGACGCCCTTCAATGCTCACCTCGTAGGTCCCGCTCTCGGTGGCCGTAAATCGCCACCAAATCGTCTTTTGAGGATCGCCTGCGGAGCAGGAAGCTTTCGGGTCGGTCTCCGAGCGTGTTGTCGAGCGCGTATCGCGAATTCCCACGTAAGGGAGTGCAGCAATAGGAGCTGGTGTTGCGAAAAGGTCTGCCGAGGTCGGGACCTGGAGGGCGCCAGCTTGCGTTCCGCTGACGGGCTTGCCTTGGACGGTTAGCAGGAGTGGCCTTGGTGCCGTTGTCGTGTTGAGCGGTACGGAAACATTGACTACACCCGAACCCCTGCCAGTTGCCGGACTCTCGACGTCGAGAGCAGTCGCTGACTGCAATGCGCTCCAGGCGCATCCCTCGCTGGTGCGAATGCCCAAAGAACGTTTGCCGCCGAAGGCCGGAATTTGCTCTAGGCCGTCCAGTTCGTATTCGCAGGCTGTCCCAGTGCCGGGTAGCATAGTTCGCCACACGCCGCGCCCGAAGGTGAAGGCATAAAGATAGGTAGCACCGGATTCGCGCTCGAGCACCAAGGCTTCCGTAGGCACTGCAGCGAATGGGTTTGAATCGCGAGCCCAATTGCGCCCGCCGTCGTAGGAAACAAAGACGCCGATATCCGTGCCGGCATAGAGTTGATTGCGGTCTCGCGGGTCGATCATGAGGGTGAAGACGGGGATGTCGGGGATGCCTGTGTCGCCAGTTCCATCAATGCCTTCCCAGGTAGCGCCACCGTCTGTCGAACGGTAAATGTGGCTCTGCCCGGCTGCCGTATTGAACTGGCTATAGACCGCGTAAACAACATTGGGATCGATCGGGTCGAAGGTGAGCCCGGGCAGATAGCCGGGCCTGGGACGGCTGGCTTCCCATACCGTGTCTGGTCCTGCCTCGAGCGCGTTCGGAGCGCGCAGTACGAAGCCCTGATGTGTGCCAAACACCACCCTGGAGGAATCTGCGGGCGAGACGGCGACAGAAGAAACATAGCCCTGTTCTGTGCGCAGCGGCGCCGAGATCTGACTCCAGCGCACAGCCTGGTTTTCGGTGCGCCAGAGAGTCCGCCCGCCTGCGTAAAGGCGATCCGGATTGTTCATGTCCATGGCCAAGGGCGCGATAAAGGCAAAATTCCCACTGGCTTCGGTGATCCCGGTCAAGCCAGTGAAGAACGTCTTGCCGCCGTTGACGGTGCGCGCGAGTCCGAAGTTTTGGGTAGAAACCAGCATGCGGTTGGGGTCGCGCGGATCGACGGCGACTGCAGCACCATCACCTCCGCGGAGGCGTTGCCAGTTTCGGGCTCTCCCGAGTGCGCCGAGCAAAGTGCCGTTATCCTGTTTACCGCCCAGAAAGTATGCTCCACCGGGGAATACCGCGCCACTGTAGAACTGCGTGCTCTGATAGCCGCCGTGGAGAGGAGTCCAGGCGACCTGATTCTGAAAGGGCGAGCAGCCAGCGCGGTCACCACGAGCCACAGCGGCGCGCGCGTTTCGCGTCAGATAAACTCCGCCATCGGTCACCGCATACATGTGCGGTTTCAATTCGCCATCATAGTCGGGGGGGAAATGCAGGCCCAAAAGGTCGGCGTGTGCTCCGTTCGGCCCATCCGCAGCCTGCCAGAAAGACGCGATTCCCCAATTGCGACCGCCGTCGTCAGAACGATAAATATCAATGCCACCGGCGTAAAGTCGGTCTGGATCCTGCGGGTCAATGGCAATCGTATTATGGACCCAGCCCTGTCCGCTGATCGATCGTGCGCCACCGCTGCACTGGTTGGTATAGAAGCTGGAATTCGTCGAGAGAATGCCAGTGTTGACCTGAGTCTCATCGAGGTAGGTAACGCGTGCTTCCCATGTGTCGGGGTCGCCATTCACCGTCGAACGGTAAACGCCCAACAGCGAACTGCGCCAGGCGGAGGCTTCTTCTCCATTGTTCGCCATCAAGGCATAAATGATGGCTTGATTCGAGGGCGCAATGGCCAGGGTTGTATTGGCCATCGAACGTAGTTGAAACACCTTGGTCCAGGCTCCCGCGCCACCGGCGTTAACATTGCGGAAGACCGCGGCATCTCCGGCGGACGTCGTGCCGCAAGCGGCGAAAAGATAATCTACGCTCTGGTCGGTGCGGCTTACCATGTCCTGGCAGCCGTTTTGGCCTCCGCCGCGGTCGAAGACGTGGGTCCAATTCTGCCCGCCATCCAGACTGCGGAAAATGCCCGTCCATGTCGCGACGTAAATTCGGTTTGCGTCCATCCGACTGACGGAAATGTCGTTGATGAAGCGAAAATGTGTGCCGCCCGGATTTGCCAGTGGCTCCCATTTCGCACCGCCATCGCGAGAACGAAAGATACCAGCACCTCGTGGCGCGCTACCCAACACATTAGTGCCCGACTGGGAGTTGAACCAGAAACCCGTCCCAGCGTAGATGACATCCGGATTGGACGGATCCATCGCCAGAGCCCCAAGGCCCGTGGTCGGGAAGAGGTCCGTCAAAGGGGTCCAGTTCTCTCCACCGTTGGTTGTTTTCCATACACCTCCGGTAACAGCACCGACGTACATCACCTTCGGATCTCTGGGGTCGATCAGCATGCTCTTGGTGCGACCGCCCTGATTTTCAGGGCCAAGAGGCTGCCAGCTGCCGAGATTCACATCGCGTTGATTTGAAGCTTTGAGATTTCGGCCCTGCGCAATTGAAACCAGTGGCATGCGGTCAGCGCGTTGCCTGGCTTCTGCGTATCGCTCGAGCGGCAGATCCGTCACGCCTTCGCCCACACGGCGCTCCAGGTAGAAGGCGGCCGCTTTGTCTGGTTCGTCGCCAGCGGGCATCGGCTTGGGAGGCTTGGGCGGGGTTGGAAACACGGGGGGTAAGTCCTGTGCCGTGGCCATGACGGGGGCCATTCTTCTGGAGCAAGAACCAACCAGGAGCGGGATCAGAACCGCAGTCAACCACAAACTACGCATACGTTCCTAGCATATCGGCAGAAAACGGTAGGCTGGAATCATGTACCCCGTAAAAAAAGGGCAGGTAGCTCACCAGGCCCACGTTGGCTTACCGGCCGGCGCTTACGAAGAAGAGCACGGCCGCAAGGGCTTCTATGGCAAAACGGCTCATTTGTATCACGCGAATCCTCCGACGGGCTGGACTCGGTTTGAAGGCAAGCTGCGGCCGCATCTGCTCGACCTCAATCGGATTACTCCGACTGATCAAACCGATGCGCAAGGGCAGCCCACCCCTGTTCTCGGCAATGCCCAGATCCGCGTATCGGTTTCGCGCCGCGCAGAGGCGATGCCGTTTTACTTCCGCAACGCGGACTTCGACGAACTACTGTTTGTACACCGCGGCACTGGGATCGTCGAGACCGATTACGGGCCCCTGGCTTTCGAGCCGGGTGATTATGTCGTACTCCCACGAGCGACGACCTATCGCGTCGTGCCAGCCACGACCGACAATTTCATCCTCGTGATGGAATCGAAGGCCGAATTCGAGCAACCCGAGAAGGGGCTGCTGGGCCAGCACGCGCTCTATGACCCGGGCGTGATTACGATTCCAGACCCGGCCCCGGGAACGCTCGCAGGCCCGGAGTGGGAAGTGCGGATCCTGGCCGGAGGTGAGTATTCAAAGGTTTTCTATTCCTTCAACCCAATCGACTCGATTGGTTGGAAGGGAGATCTGTTCGCCTGGAAGCTGAACTTGCGTGACATACGACCCGTGATGAGCCATCGCGCCCATCTGCCGCCGAGTGCGCACACGACGTTTGTGACCGAAGGTGCTGTGGTTTGCAGCTTTCTGCCGCGTCCGCTTGAGGAAGATCCTGAAGCTCTACGCGTCCCGTTCTTTCATCGGAATACGGATTACGACGAGTTCCTCTTCTATCACGAGGGCGATTTTTTCTCGAAAGACAACATCAAGCCTGGAATGGCCACGCTGCATCCGCGCGGCATTCATCATGGGCCGCATCCCAAAGCCCTGTTCAATCAGCACAACAAAACGCGCACCAACGAATACGCCGTCATGCTGGATGGCTTAAATCCCATCGATGTGCTGCCCGGCGGCGAGGCGGCGGAATGGCCAGAGTATTGGGCGAGTTGGGGCGCGGGAGCCAACATCAAATGATCATCAAACCGGAAGAAGTAAGCGCGAAGGATCTCTATAAGCTCATGATCGGCACCGTGGTGCCGCGGCCGATCGCCTGGGTTTCGACCGTCTCTGAGGACGGGACGAACAACCTCGCCCCGTACAGTTTCTTCAATGCCGTCTCGGCCGATCCGCCCGTGGTTTGCTTTTCGCCTTCGCGCAAGCCTGGCGGCGACAACCGCAAGGACACACTGCGGAATATCGAAACCACGGGAGTGTTTGTCGTCAACATGGTGAGCGAGCATCTGGCCGCCGCCATGAATCAATCCGCCGCCGATGTGCCGCCCGAGGTCGATGAATTCGTTCTGGCCGGGGTGACGCCCGAGCCAGCAACGAGGATTGCGGCGCCGATGGTGAAGGAGGCGCTGGCCAAGATGGAGTGCCGACTCAGACAGGTGATTCCGCTGGGGGATCAGCCCTCGAGCGGGATGCTCGTGCTGGGCGATGTCGTGTGTCTGCACTTTGCCGAGGGGCTGATCGACAACTATAAGGTTGATCCCGATCTGCTGAATGCCGTTGGACGCATGGGCGGAACTTCCTATTGCGGCACCCGGCAGAGGTTCGATCTCGAACGTCCCACCACCAACACAAAATTGTAGGGTCCCTGTAAGGATTCGCCCCCAGGCGGCTCCTAACAATTCAGACAGTGGACAGCGAACAACAACAGGCGATCTTCGAAACCTGGATCGGCGGCCATGCGGCGACTCTGCATCGCGCGGTGAACGCATTTGCCGAAGGCGCGGACCGCGAGGATCTGATGCAAGAGGTGCTGCTGTCGGTTTGGCGGTCGATCCCGGCGTTTCGGGGAGACTGCTCACCGGCAACTTACCTGTACCGGATTTCGCACAACGCCGCCATGATGTGGCGGCGCCAGAAGGCCAGGCAATGGCGGTCCGATCGCGTCGAGATTCCAATTCAATCTTTAGACCCCGCGCTTGAGCAAATCTACGATGCCATTCGTGCGTTTCCGCCACTCGACCGGTCGTTGCTTCTGCTCCAACTGGACGGGATGAGTTACGCCGAGATTGCAGCCATCCACGGCATCGACGAGAACCTGGTTGGGGTGCGGCTAGCGCGCGCGACAGAAGCTGATCCACAAACTGAAAGAGGATTCTAGTGAACATTGATGATCTCAAGCTGCTGTGGGACACACCGGCCAATCAGCCCTCCGCGCAACAACGGGAGTGTTTTCTTCGCATCGCGCGTGCCAATATCGACCGGGACCGCCGCAAAGCGGTTGGCATGATGCGCTACGTGCTGGTGATGGCGACGCTGGCCACTACCTTCTCCCTCAAGCAAATCGTTACCTCTGGCTGGGCGGGCCTCGATGCGTGGTACGCGCACCTGTTGCTCGCAGCCACCTGGGTCGCGGCTCTGCTGCTGGTGCGGCAGTACCGCGAACGCGCGGGAGCTTCTGGCGATTCCATTCGAGCCACTCTTGAATCGTTACTAAATCGATCGCGACGACGACGCAGGGAATCCCAAGTGATGCTGGGCCTGTTTGCAGCATTCATCCCGATGCTCGCGATTGCGATCACGCAACTGCAATGGGAAGGCAAGATGCGGCCGCACGAAGCGCAATCGGCATCGATCCTGGCGGCAGTATTGCTACTAGCGGGTATTGGCTGGTTCTTGTATGACCTTCTCGCAATCCGGGGGCCAGAACTGCGGCACTACGAATCGATGCTGAACGAATACAAGGCCTGAGACTTCACGCAGCGAGCTCTCTGTAGGACTATGTATAAATGATCAACGAATCCGCGATTCTATCGATCACGAGACCTGAAGCTCGGCTTTGGACTTACTACAAGATCAAAGCCTTAGCCGCTCTGGTTGGATTCCCGGCAGTACTTGTCGTCTTGTACTTTCGCTTCACCACGATGCGTTACCGGTTTGACGATGAAGGCATCTCCATGAGTTGGGGGATCATTTTTCACCATGAGACCGTGGTGAATTACTCGCGCATTCAAGACATCCACTTGCGATCGAACGTGATCGAACGCTGGCTGGGATTGGCGCGCGTGGAAGTGCAGACGGCTTCAGCCGGCTCCGGCGCCGAGATGACGCTCGAGGGGATGGCAAATCCTGAGTAGATCCGTGATTTCCTTTACTCGAAGATGCGCGGCGCAAAAGTAAACCGAGAGAAGGAAGCAGAGGTGAATTCGCCGCTGGCCGAAACACTTCTGGCCACTGCTGCCGAATTGCGGGCGATCCGGGAACTGATCGCTGAAAGGCCGCGCTGAGATGTACGAGCAAGCAAAACGTTGGTTTCTCGGGTTGGTGCGTTTGCCTCACGACCCTGCCACGCCCGCCGGATCTAAGGAATCGGTGCGGGTGTTCCGCGCATCTCCGCGGTTGTACCAACTCAACCTGATCGAATGGGCGTGTCTGCAGTTTGTTGTCCTGGCGCCAGCGCTATTTGCGCTGGGAGCGATCACCGTGGTAACAGCAAAGATGCCCGAATGGCTGCGAATCTTTGTGCGGGGCGGGCTGGGCGCAGTGGTGCTTCTGCTTCTGCTGCAACTGCTAGTCACCTTTTGGATGCAGAAGCTGGACTACGAAATGCGCTGGTACATCGTCACGGATCGCAGCCTGCGGATTCGCTCCGGCGTGTGGAGCGTGAAGGAAATCACGATGACCTTTGCCAATGTGCAGCAGGTGCGAGTGAGCCAGGGCCCGCTGCAGAAACTACTGGACATGGCGACCGTTGAAGTCTCGAGCGCGGGCGGGGGCGCCGTCGCGAGTCCGCACGGAGGTGCTGGTGGCGGGTCTGGTCATTCGGCCCAGTTCGAAGGAGTTGCGAATGCGCATGAGATTCGTGATGTGATTCTCGAGCGCTTGCGGCAATATCGCGATGCGGGCTTGGGAGATTCTCCCTCGGTGGCTCAGCCGGTCAAAAATGGCGGTGATGCGTCGACCGAGCGAGCCGCGAAGGAGCTACTCAAAGCCGCGCAAGAGCTACACGTGACGTTGCGCGGCTAGAGCCCGGGCAACGGGTTCGAGCCTGGCGCATTGCGCCTCCCCGAGAGCACTCACAAACGGCGGGATTGGCCCTGTGCTGGCGATACCAGCGAGCTCCATTGCGGCATGAAGAACTCGCGCGGGGCCGAGTTCATCGCGCAAGTCTTCGTGTGCGATAAAGCGCTCGCGAATCTGGCTTGCCTTCGCGTAGTCGCCCTGGCGGCAGGCTTCAAACAGCGCGTTTGATTGTGCGGGCGCCAGACATACCGAGCCCGAAGTAAACCCTGGTAACCCAAACTTTTGCAGATGCGCAATTGCGGGACGCTCCCCGATCCCGCTAATGACGAGTTCACGATCGACGCGATCGAGCAGGCCCTGGAGGTAGGCGTCTTCAGACGGATCCTGCCGCACCACCGCGTACTTGATGCCGACGCAAACACCGTCGCGCACCAGACGTGCCACGGCGTCGAGCCCGGCCAGACGATCCGCGCCGAAGTTGTGCTCTTCCTTGAGATAGACAATCGTCGGCATCCCTGCCGCATCGCAGAATCTACGAAGCCCCGACTCAAGCCCCAAGGCATCGCGAGGATCGGCACAGGGCAGCGCCATCGCCACAGAAAATCGATGCCGCTTCAAGATTGCTGCCTGATCGATCAGCCTGCCGTAGGAGGGCCCAGCGCTAGGGATGCACCACAGCTGTGGATCGAGCCCGGAAAGCCAGTCGAGCAACTGTTCATACTCGCTGAGAGTGATGTGATACAGGAAGGCGTTTCCACCATACATCAGGCGCGTGATTCCGCCCTTGGCCAAGTGTTGAACCACTTTGCCGTTCTCCACCCAATCGAATGCTCCGCTGGAGTTCCGGCACAAAGGCGGAACAGCAATCACACCGCGAAAATCCCGCATGCAATCAGCTTACTTGTTTGTGGAGGGAGGGCCGTACAATGCACAGGCGGCCTTGCTGTTGCGCCAGTATTCGCTCTCAGCGCTGATGACCCCGAGATGATCCCAATTCTGATCCATCGAATTGCGGGCCCAGATGGCGCAAGCTTTCGAGCGTTCACCTTCTGTAAAGAGATACGTTGCCGCAGCGTTGGAGCGAGTCAAGGAATCGCGTGTTCCTTCATTGGCTCCGGCCAGCATCTCGTTGATTTCCTTTAAGCCTTTGAAGAAAAGCAAAGCGTCGTAAAAGGGCTTGGTACCGGTAGCTTCCAGCTTTGCGCTAACGCTCTCGTCCAGGTACTTTTTCGCTTCCGCCAATTCTCCAGCACGCCGCAAGGCGAGATAACGCCAGTACTGCAATGGCACAAGGAAATTCACATCTTTGGCGATTGATTCGCAGGAGCGACCTCCACGCAGATCGGGCTGCTTGGCAAGCGGCTTTCGGATCTGATCTTCACAACGGCCAAAAGCTGCAGCCGCCTTGGCGTGGTCGCCATTGAAGTAGTAGGCGAGGCCAGTGTAATAAGCAGCATCGAATGAATTCGGAACCATGCGTGCAGCCTTCTCGAGGTCGGCAATTGCTTCTGCGAACTTGCGTGTCGACATGTAACGTTGTCCACGCATGCGAAGGAACCGATAATCGCCAGGGAACTTCTGGATGCCATCCCCGTAGACGTCAATCGATTCGCTAAAGCGAAGCATGGAATCCTGTGTCCGTCCGGCTGCCAGTCGCAATTCGGGATTGGCGCCATCGCGATTCATGGCATCAAGGGCCTTGGCGATGCGGCCCTCTTTGTCTTTCACACCGAAAAGAGCATTCCCGGCCAGGCTTCCCGCCTGCGGTTGATCGGCGTCGGTAAAGCCTTCTTCCGCCTTGGGGATTTTTAACTCCTCAACCGGCACCAGAGGCGGTGGCTTCAAGCCCTGCTGGGCAAAGAGCGCCGAAACGGCCAAGAGCATCGTCCAAATTCGCATTGATTCCTAATCCAGCCTTCAAATTCGGTTGATCAGCGTCGCCACGTAGGCTGCGCCGAAACCGTTATCGATATTTACCGTCGTTACATTAGACGCGCAAGAGTTCAACATGGATAGCAAAGAAGCGAGCCCATTGAAATGCGCACCATAGCCGACGCTGGTGGGTACACCGATCACCGGGCAGCCGACGAGCCCCCCGACAGCACTTGGCAATGCAGCTTCCATACCGGCGCAGCAGATAATGACACGCGCATCCGAAAGCTTTTGGCGCTGCTCGAGCAACCGATGGATCCCGGCAACGCCGACATCAGAAACCGCGACCACTTCGTTACCCATGAGTTCGGCAACGAGTCGGGCTTCTTCGGCCACCGGAAGGTCTGCCGTACCCGCGCAGATGACAAGAATCTTGCCTTTGCCGAGCATTTTGACTTCGCGCTTGAGAATCAGCAGGCGGCTTAAAGGATGGTAAACCGCTTCTGGCAGCACAGCCTGGATCGCATGCGCCGAACGCTCGTCGACACGCGTCGCCAGTACGTTCTGGCCTCGCGAAGCCAATCGCTCCGCGATTGCAGCGATTTGCTCAGGTGTCTTACCCTGCCCGAAAATGACCTCCGGCATTCCGTGTCTGAGCGCACGGTGGTGATCGACCTTGGCGAAATCGATGTCTTCGAAGGGTAGATGCTTCAACTGCTCGGTAGCCGCATCGGGGCTCAAATCCCCGGTCCGCACTTTTTCAAACAATTCGCGGATTTGTTCCTGATTCATATCTACTTAAAAGTCTATCTTGGACCCAACCGTCACTCCATACTTGGCTGCCATACCAGCGTTCAACTCAAGCACAAATTGCGAGGGTTGAGTGCCGCCATGTTGGGGGCATTCGCTGGATTTGGCCGATGGGCAGGGCGGCACATTGGTCAGAACTTCCACGACGGTCTTGGTGTTGTCCATCCAGATAATGTCGAGCGGGATCCGGACTTGAAACATCCAATAGGAGTACTTGCCCATCCTGTTGTGAAGAAAGAGCATTCCACGGTCGGACGCGAGGCTGTCACGAAACATCAGACCCCTCAGGAGTTCGCCTTGTTCGATGGCCATTTCGGCGTAAATTGTCTTGCCATTCGGCATCGTCACTGCTCGCGACATAAATCGATCCGCCTCATCCTGATGAGAGCAGGAAACAAAGAGGGCTGCAATCATGCAGCACAAAGCAAAAATTCGCATCCAATAAAATAGTAGATGATTCCACGCATGGCCCAATCAGAAACTCTCCCGGCCGCTCCCGGTTTCTTCGAGCGCTTGCGGCGCACACTCGACATGATCAAGTTCGAGCACTCGATCTTTGCCATGCCTTTTGCGCTGACGGGGGCGATGCTGGCCTGGCGGGACCTACGGTTTCAATTGGATACGCCCTGGGTGAAGCTGCTTTGCATCGTTCTCGCGATGGTTTCGGCCCGCAGCGCGGCGATGACCTTCAATCGCATCCTGGACGCGGCGATTGATGCGAAAAACCCTCGCACGGCGATGCGGCATCTTCCGAGCGGCCAATTGGGCCACCGCTTCGCTTGGGGCTTTTTAGCCGTCTCGTCGGTCGTCTTTTTTCTCGCCAGCGCTTGGCTCAATCCGCTCTGCCTGCTGCTGAGCCCCATCGCGCTCGGCATCGTTTTGTTTTACAGCTACACCAAACGCTTCACTTCTCTCGCGCATCTGGTGCTTGGCGTCAGCCTGGGCATTGCCCCCAGCGCAGCGTGGATCGCGGTTACAGGCGCAGTCGATTTGAGAATCGCCCTGTTGAGTGTGGCCGTAATGTTTTGGACAGCCGGCTTCGACATCATTTACGCTTGTCAGGATTTCGAGTTCGACCGCAAGGAAGGGCTGTTCAGCATCCCTTCGAGACTCGGCATCGCGAAAGCGCTTCAGGTAAGCCGTGTCTTTCACGTCCTCACAGTGGCTGCACTCGTGGCGCTCTCGAACGCGATGGATCTCTCCGCTTGGCCGGTGATTCCTGTTGCGGGGCTGCTGCTTTACGAACACTCCCTGGTCAAGGCCAACGATCTGAGCCGCGTCGGCATGGCCTTCTTCACCGTCAACGGCTTCATCGGAATTGCATACTTTGCCGGCATGGCATTTGAGGTATTTAGAAATGTTTGACGATCCACGTCTGAATTCCATTCACGAAAAGGTTCTGGCAGGCCAGCGTCTCAGCTTTGAAGACGGCGTCGCGATGTACCGCTCGAGCGACGTCCTTACCCTTGGCCACATGGCCAATATCGTTCGCGAGCGAATCAACGGTAACGACACTTATTTCAACGTCAACCGCCACATCAACCCGACCGATGTCTGCGTCGCGCAGTGCAAGTTGTGCGCATTCGGCAAGCAGGTGCGCGACCCAGACGGCTACACGATGTCGCACGAGCAGGCCTGGGAAGTTGCCGGACGCGGGTGGTCTGAGGCAGTCACCGAATTCCACATCGTCGGCGGCCTGCACCCCACGCTCAACCTCGACTGGTACTGCGAGCTGCTGCGCGGCCTCAAGCAACGCTTTCCGCAAGTGCATCTCAAGGCCTTCACGATGGTCGAGATCGGCTATTTTGCTACGCGGACAAAGCTTACGATCCGTCAGGTACTTGAGAAGCTCAAAGATGCCGGGATGGATTCCCTGCCCGGTGGTGGGGCTGAGATTTTCGCCGAGCCGGTTCGCCGTATCATCTGCGACCACAAGATCGACGGCAACGTCTGGATCGAAACCGCGCGCGAGGCTCACAATCTCGGGCTGCACTCAAACTGCACCATGCTTTATGGGCACATTGAGAGCTGGGAGGATCGCGTGGACCACCTCACTCGCCTGCGCGCGCTCCAGGACGACACGAAGGGATTCCAGACCTTTATCCCGCTTGCATTCCACCCAGCCAACACGCCACTACATCACGTGCCGGTCACAAGCGGTTTTGACGACATCAAGAACATCGCCATTTCGCGGCTAATGCTCGACAACATCCCGCACATCAAGGCCTATTGGATCATGATGACTCCCCGCATGGCACAGATCTCGCTGCGGTTTGGCGCGGATGATCTGGATGGAACTGTGGTGGAAGAAAAGATCTACCACGATGCGGGCGCAACCACGAGCCAGAGCCTTCGCCGCGACGAGTTGGAGCGGCTAATTCGTGAAGCGGGGCGGGAACCGGTCGAGCGCGATACCTTGTATCGCCGCGTCAATCGAACCGCCCAACCCGAGACTGCGTTCACGATTTTGGTCTAAGAACCGCCGCGCACCCTCGCTATCCATGTAGCGCTCAAGCAGCTTCGTGTCGGTTTTCGCCAGATCCACAATGATCAATCCATCGAGGCAATTGCCGAATTTGCGATCCACGTTGAAGGCGAGCAGTTGCCCGCCGAGCTTCAGGTATTGCCGCAACAACACCGGGATCGATTTGCCCTCCGCGTCAAGATCGGCGATGAGGTCGACTAGTTCTTCAAGGTCGCACGCGACTGGTTTCAGCGCGTCCCATTGAGGACGCAGCGGTCGTCGCGGCTTTACCAGTCGTACCAATCCCTGGTTGCTGTTCTGACGGCTCAACACGCACACTAATAATTCGCGGCTCACGCGCGCGTAGTCTGCGCTGATGCTCACTGGTCCGAAAAGCACATGTGCCGGTGCGTTCTCGATCACAAACCAGCCAATGCCCTTCCACAACAGCAACAGGGGCTGATAGCTGCGTTGATAGCTGGGATGAATGAAGCTACGGCCCAGTTCGATGGCCGGGCCCACCTGTCCTAGAAACTCGGTATCGAAGCGAAACAGGGTGCTTGTGTAGAGGGCCTTCACACCACCTTTGCGGACGAGTTCGCTGACAATCCCCAACCTGTAGGCACCCGCAATTTCCTGCTTCTCTTTGTTCCACAGATAGAGGTGATGATAGGACTCGTCAAAGCGGTCGAGATCCAAAGACTCGCCAGTCCCCTCACCAACTTGCCGGAAGCTCTCTTCGCGCAGCCGACCAATCTCGCGCAGCGTCGCGGGGATTTCGCGTCCCTGAGCGGCGAATACCTGAAACTCGCCAGTCTCCACCAACGGTGCCCGCCGCATCTCAAGCAATCAACTCTGCCGGGGCATGGACGCCGCAATCGTTTTGCCACCGGTCACACGCCTGACCCGTTTGCGATCGCGCTTCCGCAACAGATACGTGCGCCACCGCAAATGCTCGACTAGCGCCTCGTTAGTCGAGAACCGAGCAATGCGCGATGCCGCAATGGCCGCGCCGCATCGCAATTCAATCCGCCGCCGTTGCTTGTTCAACAGTTCGCTCGGCAACAGCGCCGTGCGCAAACGGGGATGCACCAGCCCCGCCAGTTGGAACAGCGCGCTATTGCGACCGTCCACGAATAACGGCAAAGCGGTCGCTTCGGCTTTGCGAAGCAGGCGCGCGATCGCTTCGCTCCAGGCTGGATCGACAACTTGGACCCGCGGAAATTGAAACTGCAGTTGCGAAACTTCGCCCGCCGGAAACACGAGCAACATCCCGCCTTGCTTCAGCCACTCAAGTGCCTCTCGCATCCCCTTGGCGTTGGCTCTTTTGGCCTCAGAACCACCAAACGGGTCAACGCAGATCACGCGATCCGAAATTTCGCTGAACTCCCCAAGCGGAAGATTCGCCATGATCTTCACATCCGGGCGGATCTTAGGCAGTATTTGGGCAAGCGCCACCCCTTCGACAATGCCGAAAGGATGATTGGCCACAGCCACCACTGCACCCGTCTTCGGGATCCGCTTTAGATCTTCCTCGGCGACATGGATCTCAACGCCCAGCGCATCGAGCAATCGCTGGCAGAATGTTGCCGGCTCGCCGGTGTGCAGCTTTTGATAGAGGCCGTCGGTGCGCTCCATCTGCAAGAATTTCATCAGCGCATCGAACAGCGGCTGAGGCACCGCATCCGGGATCACCCTGGCAAACGCCCCGCGAAACGGAGCGGGACCGGACGGCACTGATTTGGTTGCATTCACTCATGAACACAATGGCCTCCTCACATTTCGTCTTCACAACAGCTTCATAACAGTTTGAATGAGCAGGTCGATTCGGAGAACCGCGTCGGCGAACTGGGGCTACACTGGAATGAGTCCAAGGAATTCAATGCAGCGCAATCTCGTTCCGGCCCTTTTCGTAGTCTTCGTACTGCTCACTTCTTGCAACAAAGAAGAGAAGCCTGCCGCGGTTAAGAAGGAGTCGGGCCCACTGAAGGTTCGTGCCGCCACAGCGCGCGAGCGCGTCGTCAAGCGCAGCGTGGAAAGCGTCGGCACATTGTTCCCTCTGGATGAAACAATCGTCAGCGCAGAAATCGACGGTCGCGTCGATCGTGTCGACGCCGACCTGGGCGATTTCGTCAACAAGGGCCAGGTCATGGTTCACATCTCCGACGAAGAACAGCGTTATTTGCTCGCCCAGAACGAAGCCCAACTCCGCTCGAGCCTGGAGCGCCTGGGACTTACGAAAGATACCGACCGCGTACAAGACGTCAAGACCACGCCTGACGTGCGCCGCGCGGAAGCTGATCTGCAAGATGCGGAACAGCGATACAAGCGTACCCGGGAATTGCGCGATCAGGGCATTGGCCCTCAGGCCGACCTCGACCAGGCCCAGGCCCGGTTTAATTCAGCCAAGGCCGCCTATGACGCCACAGTAAATCAAACCCGCAACCTGGTTCAAGAGGTAGAGCGGTTCAAGGCGATAGTCGATTTGCAACGCAAGAAGTTGCGCGACACCACTGTCTACGCTCCCTTTGCCGCTAGCGTCAAAGAGCGCCAGGTCACCGTCGGGCAGTATGTCCGCGCAAATACACCGCTGATGGTGCTGGTAAAGACAGACCCGCTGCGTCTGCGCCTCGACGTGCCCGAGCGCATGGCACCCTGGGTCAAGGTCGGCCTGGTTGCTCAGGTGGAAATTGAAGCCTTTGAGGGCCAGAAGTTTAGCGGCAAGATCTGGCGCGTCTCCCCCACTGTCGATCAGGCCAAGCGTACCTTTGTTGCAGAAGCATTGATCAGCAACCCTGGCATGCGTCTGAAGCCCGGTTCCTATGCACGCGCGAAGATTCCAACTGACAAGAGCGAAGCCATCGTGTTGCTGCCGTCCCGAGCCGTCCAATACATTCTTGGCTCCAATAAAGCCTACGTCATCAAAGACGGCACGATCGAAGCCCGCGAAGTGAAGATCGGGGAGCGCTTCGAGACCGAAGTGGAAATTCTTGAGGGCGTTGCGGTGGGCGATATTGTCGCGACCAACAACCTCCCACGACTCGATACGGGCAGCAAGGTCGTAGTCGACACCACGGTTCAAGTTTCGGAGAAAAAATCAGAGTAAGCTGAGGGCATGAAGAGGCTGTTTGTACTTGGCCTTTGGCTCACTCAACTTGCTGTAGCGCAATTTGCGGTTTCGCGCGACGGATCGATTCTCGATTTCTCGTCTTGTGCAGGCCTCAGAGAAGAGCCACTTACCCTCAATCCCTGTCGGATTTACCGCCACGGAACTGAACCCACGGTCCGGCTGGAAGCCAACGAAACACTCGAAATCGGCTCGCCGTATCTGTCCGCTGACGGAAAGGTCTCCGGCTTCATCGGAAGGATCAATGACCGGCGCGCGATTGGAATTTACAGCCCGGAAGGCATCGAATCCTTTGAGGGCAATTGGCGCGCGATCAGCCGCAATGCCCGCTATGTGGCCACCGCCTTCTATCAGCCTGAAAAACTTCTCACTGTTCTAGACCGCCAAACCGGGGCGAGACACTCCTACCCCTTTGAGCAGACAACCGTCGCCGTTGGGACGATTTCCGACCAGGGCGACCTGCTGTTTTTCGACCGCCAAATACTCTGGTTCATCCCTTTTGGCAAACCGCCTTCTCCGCTTGTTGAGGGTATGCTGCTGGTTCAGGCGTCGATCACGGCGGATGGGAATCAGGCCTTTGTCTCCGCGATCATCCCTCCGGGCAAATTGAACTTCAACACGACGTATTCCCTCGCCGAAATCGATCTTGCTTCTCGAGTGCGTCGAGTTCTCTATGAAGGCCCTGAGACGATCGACAGCTTTGCACCCAGCGCAAATGGCCAGCGGCTGCTGAGGCAAAGGCGTGGAGAGCTTCTGCTTTGGGACAGCAACGGCGGCTAGAAAAGTCTTTTCTCGCACAGCGAGGGCTTCTCTCTGTCCCTGCTTACCGACAACGGTAACGCCGTCTTCGCAAGCACCTCGACCAACTGATATCTGCGGATCGAAACGAACACGGGCCATGTAGAGCAGCTCTACGCGCCTTTCCCTTTCGTCGGAGGTCAGGCGTCTGGCGGAGCCCTCCCGGAAAGCATCTTGCGCTTCTCGCATCAATCGTCTCGGCCCGACTTGAAGCTTGTGATTGATGGCCGAGAGTTACCCATCGTGAAAAGAGAATCCTACCGATTCGACGCACAGATTCCCTGGGATGCGACCGAATTTATGGGCCGCGAATCCATCGCCGAAATTACAGCACCAGACTCATCGTTCTCGCTTCGCCGCCGAGTCACATTGTCCGACCGGGCACATAGGTAACACTTCTATCCGGTCACATGGGTAACACTTAGTCTGGCAGATTTGGCTCTATTGAGGGAGGCAGAGGGGAGCCCCCATGGGGGCTCCCCTCTGCGGCGCGCATCATCTTGGGGATCTCGCGGAACTGTCCCAACCTGGTATCGAGCAGCGCTACTGGATAGTCGTGGAACCATG
>Ga0194134_10000595_pt1 | contig 55479 bp, 50 predicted proteins | sample TA2KigOff0mmetaG_FD_148602 | JGI IMG/M metagenome (GOLD analysis project Ga0194134, IMG submission 148602) | Freshwater microbial communities from Lake Tanganyika, Tanzania - TA2015056 Kigoma Offshore 0m | ecosystem: Environmental > Aquatic > Freshwater > Lake | place: Tanzania: Lake Tanganyika... | reverse complement strand
AGGGTTTCGTGTTCTTTTTTGGTAGATATATAGGTCACCATATCTACCATTTCTTCCCAGCTTTTCACTTTTGGAAATGCTTCGTGCACTGTTTTTAGAACTTGTCCCGAGGTGGAAGTAGTATCGGTTTGAAAAAAATAGTACCCCTCATCGGAAAGCTGTTTGGGGATATTGGAAAGAAAATCGCCTATGTATTGTACCTCAAGTTCTTTAGGAACTTCTGCAAGCCGTGTTTCCATGGGAGGAAAGGGCACTTCAAACTTGGCAGGATAAAAAAAGGAATGAATGGAAGGAATGCTGATAGATTTAAAAAGTAAGGATTGATCTTTGGTAAGGTAGTTTTGGTCAAAGGGAATTTCATTTGCATAATACAATCCAAAATTAGGATGTCCTTCTACAAAGGGACTCTTTAAATCGACATGGTAGGTATACGTGTCTTGCTGCCGGGTATCAAGAGCTTGAAACAAGACTATGGAAATGGGCTGTGAATCAGGAACTTCTACTGTTTTTTCAAAATACCAATGTCTTTCTGTTGACGCTTTCAAATCGGCCTCCTCGAATAGAAATGCTTGCGTAGTCTGTAACTCTTGATCGTAAGAATTAAGTAAAAAATAGCTGAATTGATAGGTGGATAGCGTAGGGTTTTCCTCTATTTTTTCAACTATAAATTGAAGTTTGTATTGGTTGGCTGAGATCTTAATAGGAATGACTTTTAATCCCAGCCTGGCGTAGAGTGCATACCTCAAGGATTGATCTAAAGTGCTTAAAGATTGCTGGGCTTGGGCTATGCCGTAGCAGGATAGGCAGACACAAAAAAAGAGAATGCGGGTAAGGAACTTTGGATACATAAGGTTTTCCTCTCAGGTTTTAAAAATAAGCCTTATTTTTGCCAAAATACTAAATTTTATCATGGCTACCTATACTACGGAAATAGCGTCCGATAAGTTGATCAGTGACAATCCAATTCATCAACGTCTATTAAAAGCCTATATTGCTGCTACCCCTTGGATTGAAGGGGAACTCTTAGAGATAGGTTGTGGAGAAGGAAGGGGAGTAGAAATTCTCTTGCCTCATGCAAGCAGCTATTTAGGCTTGGATAAAATTGGAGATGTGATTCATTCCCTACAGCATAAATTTCCTGGGGTAGCATTTAAGCAAGCAGTCATTCCTCCCTTTGAAGGAATTGCCGATCATTCCTACGATACCATTGTAAGTTTTCAAGTAATTGAGCACATCAACAAGGACCGACTTTTTCTTGAAGAAATTTACAGAATGCTTAAACCGGGAGGGAAGGCTATAATTTCTACACCAAATATCACGCACACTCTTTCACGAAATCCTTGGCATGAGAGGGAATACACCCCCGAGCAATTGATAGCTCTGGCTTCTTCTATTTTTGATAAGGTGGAGGCCAAAGGAATTGGGGGCAATGATAAAGTTTGGGCCTATCACCAAGCAAATAGAATTTCGGTGCAGAAAATTATGCGTTTTGATGTGCTTGATTTACAACACCGACTTCCAAATGCCGTGTTGAGGTGGCCTTATGAACTTTTAAACCGTTTTAATCGAAACCGACTTCATAAAAAACAAGGAGCGTCAGTGGTGGAAATTTCCCACGAGAATTACCTTCTCGTAGAAGATCCAAAACAAGGTCTGGATTTGTTTTATATACTTTGGAAAGCATAAAAAAAAAGCCAGAAAATTGATTTTTCTGGCTTAATTTTTTGAAGAAAAATTACCTCCTATCGAAGGAACTTGGTTCATTACTTTCAGCACCAATCCATTTCTCCAAATTCTTTCTCAATTCCTCAGCTTCTTCCGGATATCCCTCTTCTTTAAGGAGAGGAATAAAGTATTTGATCATTTCAATAGAAATCATGAGCTCTCTATCGTATCCACGATTGGTTTCGGTATACAACTCAATCATATCTAATCCTCTTTTTGAAATTGTATTTAGGATTTCTAATGCTTTTTCATCTTCCTCAACTTCAAAGAATAAAGGCACGGATTGTCCACTACTGATGTCATAAGGGATACCTTTATCAGGCATGACTTGCAGTCCGTAGTTGAGTAGTTTGGAAGCTTCTTGCTTGCGATCTTCGTCCAAAAGTGCCATGACAATGGAATTTAAAGCACTTCTATGATTGGAAGTAAATCTCCTATATTCTTCATCCAGATAGGTATTGGGGTCATTCATACCTCTGAAGGCAAAATTTTCCATATAATTCTTGTAAGCAAGTTGGGTATTGACCAACTCTTCCCTTAGAGCATCTGGCTTTCGGATAGGCAAAAGGCGGTAGGTAAGACCTTCCATGACCACGTGATCACTGATATTAAGATCTATAGTGGACAAGGAGGTATTGTTAAAATAAATGGGTCGCTCCCAGTTGTTGCTGACAATTAAATCGATCAACATCAAAGTTCCTTTGGAAATATAATTCCCACTCACCTGCAAGTTCATTTGTGGGGCAAACAAGTCTTTAAATTGGGGAGGAACGATCTCGTCGTTAGCAATAAAACTACTATCTACTTCTAAAATTAAATTTCGTGATGGGACCATGTTGACCACGCTTTTCCCAGAAGTCTGTACTTTGAGTAACTCTGATCCGCTATCAATTAGCTTGAGGTATTCTTCTGCCGAAATCGCAGGCAATCCTTCTCGCTCCATCAAGTAGATCACATCATTGGTGCCTTTTTGGTATGTTTTGGGTTGCAAAGAGAAGGGAAGGGGCTCAGAAAGACCTGCCTTTTTTGTCATTTGTTCCACATACCAGTCGGTATCAAAATAACTCAATACAATCACCCGTACGTCAGTTCTGAAATTTTCAACCTCTTGCACGTACCAGAGGGGAAAGGTATCGTTGTCCCCCCCTGTAAATAAAATGGCATTGGGAGCGCAAGAAGCAAGAAAGTTTCGTGCGGCATCTACAGAAAAATACCTTCCCTTACGGTTGTGATCATCCCAGTTTTCTGCGGCCATCAAGCCTGCAATGGGTAAGGTGAGAAGCGTTGCTACCAATCCTGCAATACCTAAATTTTTGGTAAACTTGTTGAGGCCATGCGCTATGGCTAGTACCCCTAAGCCAATCCATATCGCAAAGGCATAGAAGCTACCTACGTAAATGTAATCTCGCTCCCTAGGTTCGGTAGGAGGGGAATTCAAATAAATCACCAAGACTACCCCCATCATCAAGAAAAGCATGAGATTGACATAGAAATACTTAATGTCTTTCTTTCCCTGAAAGAAGAATCCTAGTATTCCTAAAAGCAAAGGGAGCATCAAGTAATTGTTGTGTGCCTTATTTTCTTTGATATAGTCAGGAAATTTATCTGAAAATGCTTCCAAGACTCCTATCCAATTGGCATCTGAAAAATCACTCTCTCTGCCTGAGAAATTCCATAAGAAGTACCTCCAGTACATGTGTCCCAATTGGTGTTTGAACATGAAGGTGAGGTTATCCAAAAAGTCAGGTTCTTTTCCTTCGGCAAGACCTAGCACGGAGCGATAGATGCGCTGGTGACTTTCTTGGGTGGAATAAATTCTTGGCAGCAGAGTGGTTTTTGATAGATCATAGATGTTTTTTAACTCGTAATCTACCACCTCGTACCCATTTTTTCCTTTCATGTAGATAGGGTCTCCTTCTACTTGATCTACAAGCTTTGCAGTGTAGTATTGTCCATGAAGAAGGGGTCTATACCCATACTGTTCTCGCTTTAAGTAAGAAACATAGCTGATAATATCTTTGGGCGCATTTTCATTGATAATAGGATCTTGGTTGGCCCGTACAATAATCAAGGCGTAACTTCCATAACCGATCAAAATGAATGTTAAACAAAGTAAGGAGGTATGGAATAGGACCAGTTCCTTTTTCATAGAAAACCTAAAGCCAACAACCAAAATCGCAATAAAGAGAAGTACAAACACTACGATTCCAGATCCAAAAGGTAAGCCTAAAGAGTTGACCATCCAGATTTCCATCGAACCTGCAAGGCTAGGCAGCCCAGGGATGATGAGGTTATTGATAAAAATAAGGATGATACCACCCAAAAACATGGCAAAAACACCTCCAAAAAAGCTTGGGTTAGGATATTTTTTAAAGTAATACAATAGGGCCAGTGCAGGAAGGGTAACCAAATTGAGCAAATGGACACCTATGGATAGGCCTACCAAATAAGCAATAAATACCAACCACCTATTTTCTTCTTTGGGATCTTGGATGACATCCCATTTTAAAAATGCCCAAATTACGATGGCAGTAAAGAAGGAGGACATGGCATACACTTCAGCTTCGACTGCGGAAAACCAGAAACTATCGGAAAAAGTATACACCAAAGAACCAATTGCACCTGCTCCCATTAGAGCTATGGTTTGGGCTTTGGATTCTTCCCCTTCTTTTACTTGAAATATACGTTTACCGACCAAGGTAATGGACCAAAAAAGAAAGAGAATGGTAAAACCTGAAAAGAGTGCGCTTCCAATATTCATCCAATAGGCAACTTGCAAAGGATCCCCAAGTGCAAGAAAACCAAACATGCGATAAACCAAAAGCATGAAAGGAGCACCGGGAGGATGAGGAACTTGTAGTTTGTAAGACACAGCAATAAATTCTCCTGGATCCCAAAAACTTGCTGTTTGCTCTACGGTGAGTACATATACAAGGGTGGAGATGGAAAAAATAATCCATCCTGAAAGGTTGTTAATTTGCTTGTAGGTGAGCATCACGAAAGATCAATTTGGAAGTACGAAACTATACAATTTTAAGCAAGTGAGATAATTTTTAGCCTTTTTAACTTAGTATTTGAGAATCCATAACTCGTGTGACAAAAATTACTTTTTGTAAGGGCATGTCCAACTATATTTGAAAATCAAATCTTCTCCTGATTTATGCATTCCCAAGTCAATACTTTTCAACAACTTATAGAAGGAGATTTACCGGTTTTGGTAGATTTTTATGCAGATTGGTGTGGCCCTTGTAAACAAATGAATCCCATCCTGGAAGAGACGTCCAAGCTTCTTGGAAAAAAAGTGAAAGTAATCAAGGTAGATGTAGACCGAAATTCTTCTGCTGCAAGCAAGTTTCAGGTCAGGGGGGTACCCACACTCATCCTTTTTCATCATGGAAAAATTCTTTGGAGGCATTCGGGAACTCTAGCTACTTCTCAATTGGTTCATATGGTAGAAAAAAACTTAATTTCAAATCATTAAATTTAATTCTCAAACCTTCTTTTTACTTAATACAGTGCATCATGATCATTGAACAAATTTATACGGGATGTTTGGCTCAAGGCGCCTATTACTTAGAGTCGGATGGGGAAGCAGCGATCATTGACCCCCTTCGTGAAGTACAGCCCTATATTGAAAAAGCAGCAAGAAGAAATGCCAAAATAAAGTATGTTTTTGAAACGCATTTTCATGCTGACTTTGTATCCGGTCATAAGGACTTGGCCGCCAAGACAGGTGCAAAAATAGTTTATGGTCCTACACAGATTCAATTGGGATTCGAAGCCCTAGTAGCGGAGGACAATCAAGAGTTTGTCCTCGGAAAGGCAAAAATCAAAGTTCTCCATACTCCTGGCCATACATTGGAGTCCGTATGTTATTTGCTCACCAATGAAAATGGTAAGCAGGAAGCAATATTTACTGGAGATACGCTTTTTATTGGGGACGTAGGACGCCCCGACCTGGCACAAAAGGTAGGCAAGGACCTGACCCAAGAAAAACTTGCTGGTTATTTATACGATTCTTTGCGCAGCAAAATATTGCCTTTATCGGATGAATTGATTGTTTATCCAGCTCATGGTGCAGGATCTGCCTGTGGAAAAAATATGAGTAAGGAAACTTCCGATACCTTGGGCAACCAAAAGAATAGCAACTATGCGCTACAACCCATGAGCAAGGAAAAGTTTGTGGAAGAAGTGCTTTCCGGATTGACTCCACCCCCTGCGTATTTTCCTCAAAACGTAATGATGAACATTCAGGGCTATGATAGCATTGATGTGGTATTGAAACGTGGAGTAAAGCCCTTATCTCCAAAGGAATTTGAGACCTTGGCCAACGAAAATTCCGCATTACTTTTGGATACCAGAGACCCTCAAGTATTTGCCAAAGCATTTATTCCCAATTCTATCAATATAGGTATTGATGGAAGTTTTGCGGTATGGGTGGGGGCTTTGATTCCAGATCTCAAACAAGAAATTTTGGTAATTGCAGAAGCAGGGAGAGAAGAGGAGGTGATTACCCGTTTAGCTCGAGTAGGTTATGATTTTTGTCTCGGCTACCTTTCCGGAGGAATTGAAGCCTGGAAAGGGGCAGGTTTTGAGGTGGATACCATTTCATCCATTTCAGCAGAGGAACTGGCCAACTTGCATCAAAAAAATCCAAAGCTTCCTATTTTGGATGTGAGAAAGAATTCAGAATTTGATGCTGAACATGTTATAGAAGCAGAAAATGCCCCTTTGGATTACATCAATGAAAGCATGCTACAGGTGGATAAAGACAAAACCTATTACGTGCACTGTGCGGGAGGATATCGGTCCATGGTTTTCGCTTCCATACTAAAGGCGAGGGGCTATGGCAATCTCATTGATGTAAAGGGAGGCTTTAAATCCATCAAGGAGACTGGGAAAATCCCTATTTCTTCTTTTGTTTGTCAAAGTACTCCTGTAAAATAATTTTCAGTTCTTCTTTTACCAACCTTTTCTGCAGGCTAACTCCTGTGGAATCGTTTTATCATTCATTAAACTCTACCTTACCTCTTATGCAATCCTTCATCGATTGGCTCTCGCAACCCTGGCCCTGGTACATTGCTGGTCCTTTGATCGGACTTACCGTTCCTGCCTTGTTGCTGGTGGGCAACAAAGCTTTCGGGATTTCTTCTTCGCTTAGACATATTTGTGCTGCTTGTATCCCTGCAGGTATTCCCTTTTTTATTTACGATTGGAAAAAGGAAATTTGGAACCTTCTTTTCGTATTGGGTACCGCCCTAGGAGGATTTATGGCGGTTACATTTATGGGCAACCCCGAACCCTTTGCTATCGCTGCATCTACGAAGGCAGATTTGACAGCATTGGGAATTACTAATTTTTCGGAGATGATGCCTAGTGAAATTTTCTCTTGGGAAAACCTTTTTACAGGCAAAGGCATTTCCTTTTTTGTTATTGGAGGATTTTTGGTTGGATTTGGTACCCGATATGCTGGGGGATGTACTTCTGGACATGCGATTATGGGAATCAGTTCTTTGCAATGGCCCTCTCTGGTAGCTACTATTTGTTTTATGCTAGGTGGATTCCTCATGACTCAATTTCTGCTTTCACCCCTCATGCAAATTCTAGGATTTTAACTCCAAGATTTATGGCTAAGAAAACTACATCCACAGCAGCACAGGACAGGTATTCCGATGGTATGGTACCCAATTCTAGTAGAAAAAAGGAATCCGTGGGTACCCTACTCACTTACTTGGTTTTGGGTACTCTATTTGGAATCATTTTTGTAAAAGCAGAGATTATTTCTTGGTTTAGAATTCAAGAAATGTTTCGATTGCAATCTTTTCACATGTACGGCGTGATAGGTTCTGCAGTGCTTACTGGTATGATTTCCATTCAAGTGATCAAGCGATTCAGGCTAAAATCTTTGCAAGGAGAAACCGTAGTCATTCCAACCAAGCCCTTTCGAAAAGGACAACCTATTGGAGGGTTTATTTTTGGATTGGGTTGGGCGATCACCGGAGCTTGTCCTGGACCCTTGTTTGCCCAAATTGGGAGTGGATATACCGTAGTGCTTGTCACCTTGATATCGGCCTTAGCAGGAACTTGGGTGTACGGTAGGTTTGAAAAGTATTTTCCAAACTAAAATCTGAAGCCTTTAGGCAAGAACTATTTAAAAAAATAGAATTTTAATGAAATACTTTTTTCACAACGAAGCGGATAAAAACAATGATCACCACGACGATGCTTCCCACTATAACGAATTCCATGATTATTTTTTTCTTTTCAACTCCTTTGCAGGAGAATAGTTTGTTTGAACTTGGTAAACAGCCGTAAATTCAATAGGTTTCTAGTTATCTTCGCGTGCGTACCTAACTTCTTCCTTTTTAATGCAGTACCTCTCCAAACGTAGGATAGCAATCGGGGCTTTATTTTTTTTCATGGGGATTTGCTTTGCCAGTTGGGCAGCTCGTATACCCGATATTCAGAGTAAATTCCAACTTTCTGAAGGAGAATTAGGGACGCTATTGCTTTGCTTGCCCATTGGTTCTATGCTGGGATTACCCATAGCCGGCTGGTCGGTACATCATTACGGAAGCAGAATAGTCATTTTAATTTGCAGTGTAGCCTATGCGCTGGTTTTGCCACTCATTGGCCTTGCCCCAAGCACCTGGATTCTGGTTCCTACCCTTGGCCTTTTTGGGATGCTGGGCAACATCATGAATATTTCACTCAATACCCAGGCCTTAGGGCTAGAAGATCAATTAGGAAAAAGTATACTCGCTTCATTTCACGGGTTGTGGAGCATGGCGGGTTTTACTGGCGCTGGACTTGGTGCTGGCATGATTCTTCTTCAATTTTCCCCTGCTGCGCATTTTGCTGTAGTAACGCTACTCTCCTTGGTAATTATTCTATGTTCTCAGCAATTTGTTGTAGCTGACAAGCCCGGAGCAGAAAAAGAAGGGGGATTGGTGTTAAAAAAAATGGACCCTCTTCTTCTTCGTGTAGGCCTAATTGCTTTTTTAGGCATGATGGCCGAGGGATGTATGTTTGATTGGAGTGGGGTATATTTCAAAAAAATTGTGGAAGCCTCTCCTGAGCTGGTTTCCCTAGGGTATGTTTGTTTTATGGGTGCTATGGCATCGGGAAGATTTATCACAGATAAAGCCAGTCATCGATTTGGAAAAATAGCTGTGATACAAGTGAGTGGGATTGGAATATTTTTGGGATTAGTGATTTCTGTGGTATTTCCTAGCCTCTATACCGCAGCAGTTGGGTTTCTCTTGGTAGGATTTGGTGTGGCATCAATTGTCCCCTTGTCTTATGGGATTGCAGGCCGGTCCAAGATGTATTCCCCTGGAGTTGCCCTAGCCCTGGTTTCTACCCTTTCCTTTTTTGGATTTTTGGTTGGGCCTCCTCTTATTGGATTTGTGGCGGAGTGGCTTGATTTGAAGGTTTCCTTCCTTATCATCGCCTGCAATGGTCTAGGAATAGTGTTATTGAGTAGCTTAGGAAGGCAGATATTTTCAAGCACTACTACCATTACCTAGCGTTTATGAAGTCTATCGTTCACAAGCTGTATCGTCTGAGCATTGCCCTTCTGCTTATTGGATCTGTATCGCTGCTGCTTGTCGCTTTTTTGTCTTTGATGTCCCTTTTACCTATTCCCTTTTTTCGAGGTGATCCGGAAGAGCCAGCGCGCATCCAAGCCAAGGAGGAAGCTCCAAGGCTTCTGCCATTGGCTGATCCTACCACGGTATGGAAGGCTCCAGCCCTGGAGGACATGAATTTAGAACCTAATGCAGATGAACTTCGGTATGGCAAAGACTTAATTGCAAACACTGCCGAGTATCTAGGTCCTCACGGTAAAGTAAAGTCCATGTCCAATGGAATGAATTGTCAAAACTGCCACCTTCAGGCAGGTACCCTTCCTTTTGGCAATAATTTTGCCGCAGTCGCCTCTACCTATCCCAAGTTTAGGGCTCGTTCAGGTACAGAAGAAGATATACAAAAGAGAATCAACGATTGTCTGGAAAGAAGTTTAAATGGAAAAGCTTTGGATAGAGATTCCCAAGAAATGAAAGCCATGGTGGCCTACATTTCTTGGGTTGGTAAAGATGTTCCCAAGGGAGAAATTCCCGAAGGAACTGGCATTTATGAGGTTCCTCTCTTGGGTCGTGCTGCAGACCCTTTTCAAGGCAAGGTAGTGTATGAAGCCAAATGTGCAAGTTGCCATCAATCTGATGGAAAAGGTCAAATGAAGCCAGAGGGTAGGGGATACCTGTATCCTCCGCTATGGGGAGAAGGAAGCTACAATCATGGCGCTGGACTACACCGACTCTCTAGGTTTGCAGGATATATTAAGGCCAATATGCCTTTGGGAGCTACTTTTGAAAACCCACAACTTTCCGATGAAGAATCTTGGGACGTTGCCGCCTACGTAAATAGTCTAGATAGGCCCACCAAAGACTTATCAAGAGATTGGCCAGATATTTCGAAAAAACCCATGGATCATCCTTTTGGTCCTTTTTCAGACGGGTTCTCCGAAGAACAGCATAAGTATGGTCCATTTGGACCTATAAAAGCAGCAGCTACTAAACGAAACTAAATTACAAGTAGAGGTAAATCCGGAGGAATTCATCCGTGCAGGGAGTCTTCCTTTCTGTCTCAAAAGAAATTCTTTTTAATCTAAGGGGAGGGTTATAAAAGCTACTTCCTATATGCTTAGCCATGTATTTGCCTGATTTTCAATTGGTAGTTTTGGGTATGCTACTTATGCTGTTCCGATTCAAATTAGGAATTGCCAATTATTATGTAGACCTTTGAAGTGTCGGAGAAATGTTTCCGATACTTGTCTTCAAGTTTAGCATCGGCGATTCACCTGCCTCAAGTAGCAAATCAAGAGTTCTCCAACACAGGTTTTACTTCTTCTTCTCCTACTTTTTTAATTCTTCTAAGACCTGGTCTTTTTGAATTAAAACCTGCAGTTTACAATCTTTTGAGAACCTTAATTTACTACTACCCACCCAAATTGCATCCCCATCAAAACCATTCGATTTTCAGAATCAGTTTTATCTGATTTTTCTATTACCCTCCGAAGCAGAGTCAATGCTTACTTCAATTCCTCAAGTCAGACGAAGTTTGGAAATAAGGAAATGATCGTCAAGACCTTGGTCATGCTGAGCATTTATATTCTTCCTATAGTTTTTGTTACTACAGGGATAGCCAATCAAACTTGGCAACTTTTCCTTTGCTTTGTTGTCAGTGGATTTGGTATGGCCGGTATAGGTATGGGTATCATGCACGATGCCATACACGGCACCTACTCTAAAAATCCCAAAATAAACAAACTTCTTGGCTATACGCTCAATTTTGTAGGAGCCAATGCCACGGTTTGGAAAGTTCAACACAATGTGTTGCACCATTCCTATACCAATATTCCAGAGGGAGACGATGACATCAATGCTCCATTTTTCTTAAGATTTTCTCCTCATGCCAAAAAGAATGGCCTTCATGCGTATCAGCACTGGTATTCTTGGATTTTTTACGGACTTTCTACCCTTTCTTGGGTGACAACAAAGGACTTTATTCGTTTTAATAGGTATTACAACATGGGCATGTTTAAAGGAAAACATGTGTACAGAAATACTTTATTAAAAATTATAGGTTGGAAATTAGTTTACTATGCCTTTATTCTAGGACTGCCTATTCTTTTTTCTCCATTTGGAGTAGGTGAAATTATTCTAGCCTTCCTAGCACTTCATTTTGTGACTGGACTAAGTATTTCCTTGGTTTTTCAAACGGCTCACATCATGCCTGAAGTAGCTTTTCCGCAAGCCAATGAGTTTGGAGTTGTGGAGGGTGAGCGCATGCTACACCAATTGGCTACCACGTCTAACTATTCAGAAAAAAATCACTTCTTTTCTTGGTTGATTGGTGGACTTAATTACCAGGTAGAGCACCACCTCTTCCCTGACATCTGTCACGTTCATTACCGCAAGATTGCTCCTATAGTCAAAGCAACTGCAGCGGAGTTTAATATCCCTTATTACAGAAAAAAAACATTTTTTGATGCGTTAAAGGCTCATGCAAAGATGTTGCACCAACTCGGTACTATGGAAAATCAGCCTTTACCTGCTTCTTCTTAACTTATGAATTCTATCAAAAAAAATAAATTTTCTTCTGCCAACCCTCGAGGAGGTAATAAAGACCGTAGGCAGGTAAAAAAGAAGGAGTCTACCCTAGATCCCAGGTTGTTTGTCAAAAAAGCAAAGCCTAGCGGGCAGGAAGGGTTTAGAACGGAAAAATCATTTTCCGATTTGGGTTTAAACCAAAAATTGCTTCAAAATATTCATGCCAAAGGATATCAAACGCAGACCACCATTCAAGAACAATCCATCGAGCAATTGCTTCGGGGAAGAGACATGATGGCCATTTCCAAAACTGGCTCTGGAAAAACAGCTGCTTTTTTGATTCCTATCATTGAGCATGCCTTAAAGGACTCTAGAAATTTCACGGCTTTGGTAGTTACCCCGACCAGAGAGCTTTCCTTACAAATTGAAGAAGAATTCAAATCCCTAACCCTAGGAATGGGATTGAATTCGGCAACTTTCATAGGAGGCACCAACATCAATTCGGATGTGGATAAATTCAAACGAAAACTTCATGTAATTGTAGGTACACCAGGAAGGTTACTGGATCTATCTGACCGCAAGAATTTGGATTTGAGCAAAATCAATACCCTAGTACTTGACGAGTTTGACCGGATGTTGGACATGGGTTTTGTATTAGACGTAACCAAGCTTGTCAACCGAATAGGTAAAAGAGACCAAACGCTCTTATTCTCTGCTACGCTAGAGCCTGCTCAAAGGAAATTAATTGATGGCTTGCTCACCAATCCTTTGGAAGTAAATGTGGCCCAAGGGTCAACAACCAATGAGAATATTGAGCAGCAGACCATTTATATACAAGAAGGACAAGACAAGTTTGAAGTATTATATAACCTTCTCTCCAATCCCTCTTTAGAAAAAGTCATCCTTTTCACGGAAACCAAAAGACTGGCAGATAGGCTGGCTAAAAAACTAATTCAAGTAGGAATAAAGGCCGGTCAAATCCATGGAGATAAGTCTCAGAATTTTAGAAATCGAATGATCGAAGAATTCAAATCTGGAGAAATTCGTGTTTTGGTAGCCACCGATGTCGCCGCTAGAGGAATAGACGTGGCCGACGTAAGTCATGTGATCAACTACCAGTTACCCATGACCATGGATGCCTACATCCATAGGATCGGAAGAACGGGCAGAGCAGGTAAAGTAGGTCACGCCATCACCTTTATTAACTAATCTCATTGCATGTCAAAAAATCAAAACACATTTATAAAAAAACAAAAAGCAGAACTCAAAAAGCGAAAGCAAAAAGATAAGCTGGAGAAAATGCTTGAGCGAAAGGCCCAACCCAAGGATGGAAGTCTTGATAATATGATCGCATACGTAGATGAATTCGGTAATATTTCTTCCACTCCACCTGCGCCTATTGCAGATAAAAAATCAAAATAAACCAAGTCAAACAAAATCGAGTAAAAACCAATTTAAATTTCAAAAATCATGAATGAAGGAACAGTAAAATTCTTTAACACAACCAAGGGTTTTGGATTCATTACCCCATCTGACAACAGCGAAGACGTGTTTGTACACCACACCGGTTTGGTACACGAAATCCGTGAAAACGATAAGGTTGTGTATGACCTTGTACAAGGAAAGAAGGGCATCAATGCCGTAAACGTAAAAGTGGTTAAGTAATTACCTAACCCTTTTTAAAAGAAGCCCCGAGTGAATTATTCGCTTGGGGCTTTTATTTTTTTGCTATCTCAGAAGTGTCGCTTAACTTTAGTTATCATCTTGAAGCTAACACAGAAGTGTTCTATGCATCCTTTCCCATCTATCTTCCATCCCATGAAAAATTTTTCCCTACTGATTTTATTTTCACTCCTACTTGCTTGTCAACCTGCGCAAAAAGTAGAAGAAGAATTCCAAAGTACACGTCCAGAAATCAACTTAAAACCTAGCGATATGCCCGATTCTGTTCTCCGCCATGTGGTGTTGTTTGGATTTAAAGAAAGCTCGTCTCCCCAAGACATTGATAATATTGTAGAGGCATTTAAAGCTTTACCCAGTAAAATTTCTGAAATCAAGGGATTTGAGTGGGGCGTAAACTCAAGTCCAGAAGGATTAAATCAAGGATTGACCCATGCCTTTACCGTCACGTTTCATTCCGATGCCGACCGTGATGCTTACCTGCCCCACCCAGCACACCAGGAGTTTGTTAGCCTTCTTGGACCACACTTAGATAAAGTGACCGTTCTCGATTATTGGACAAAAAAATAAGCCATGCGTAAAGATCCTGTTGAACACCCTCTAGGCATGCCTTTCTTTCCTTCCATGCCCCGCGTAAACTCATAAAATGCAGTATTCTTTACTAGCCCAAATGGAGGAAAATTTATTACCCTTTCGTGGAGAGGTATATTTCTACCCACATTTTTTTTCTACACAAAAAGCAGATTTTTTATTCGAAACCTTTCAGAAAGGCTTGTCCTGGAGGCAGGATTCCATTTGGATGTTTGGAAAACAAGTTTTACAACCTAGACTCACGGCGCTTTACGGTGACCCATCGGTGCCTTACCGCTACTCTGGATTGGAGATGCAAGCCTTGCCTTTTTCCGGGGAACTTGAGGAAATTAAGCGAGGTATTGAGGATTATAGCCGCAATGATTTTACCCATGTCCTCTGCAACTTCTACCGCAATGGATCAGATAGTATGGGATGGCACCGAGACAATGAACCCGTACTAGGTAAGAATCCTACCATAGCTTCTGTTACCTTGGGTGCCAGTAGGATCTTCCAACTGCGGCCTTATGTAGAAAAATCCCCCAAGATTTCCGTAGAACTTACCCATGGTAGTTTGCTGATGATGTCAGGCGAAAGCCAACATCATTGGGAACACCAAGTTCCCAAAACAAAAAAGGTGAATCGGCCAAGAATAAACCTAACCTTTCGAAAATTATATCCTTAAAAAGGTTTAATGGGGAGTTAGGTCAAAATGAAGGGAGTATTAATCCACCAACCACAAGTAATCCCCATAGCCTGCTGCAGCCATCTCTGCTTTAGGGATAAATTTCATGGCGGCGGAATTCATACAATACCTCAATCCAGTAGGGTCTGGACCGTCGTAGAACACATGTCCCAAATGGCTATTCCCTAATTTACTTCTTACTTCCACACGGGCCATTCCCAAGCTTCGGTCTATAGGCTTGTCGATCCATCGTGCATCGATGGGTTTGGTAAAGCTAGGCCATCCTGATCCTGACTCGTATTTGTCTTTTGAACTGAAAAGAGGTGCTCCAGAGACTATGCACACATAAATCCCTTTTTCTTTATTGGCATTGTACTCGTTGGAAAAGGCAAATTCTGTTGCCTCCTCCATGGTTACCTCGTATTGAAGCTCGGTCAGCGTAGATTTTAATTCAGATTTTGATGGAGATGGATATTTTTTATCGCTTATTTCTGGCCAATGACGCTGAATAAAAGCATCTCTGCCTGAGCCTTTTCGATAGGCATAGTACTCTTGGGGACTCTTTTTATAATAATCTTGGTGGTATTCCTCGGCAGGATAGAAATTGGTATATTTTATAATTGGCGTAGCGATAGGTTTGGAGAATCTTTTCGATTGATCTAACCTTTTTTTACTTTCTTCGGCAACCTTTTTTTGCTCCTCGTTGTGAAAAAAGATTGCAGATTCGTACTGACTTCCTCGATCAAAAAAAGACCCTCCAACATCGGTAGGATCAAAGGTTTGCCAAAAAATATCAACCAATTCGGCATAACTAACGATTTCTGGATCGTAGGTAATTTGTACGGATTCCCTGTGAGAAGTTTGTCCTCCAGAAACCTCAGAATAGGTAGGGTTTTTTTCTTTTCCACCCGCATATCCAGAAACAACCGAAATTACCCCATCCACCTCTTCAAATGGAGCTTCTACACACCAAAAACAGCCCCCTGAGAAGGTGGCTACTTCTTGGGTAGAAGATAGCACTTCTTTTATGTTGTCTGCTTCAGGCGCCATCCCTTGAGAAGTAGAGGATGGATTGGCGCAACTGATCATCAGTGGGGTGAGAAGGAGGGCGATCATAAGAAATATACTTTGCTTTAGGTAATTCATAGGGAGACGTTTCAAGCGTAGTGTTGTACTGCTCTTGACTTTACTTTGGTTAAACATCAATAACCTTTATTCTGTTTCAACTGGGTAGAATTATTGTGCAAATTTGAAACAAAGGACTCGACGGGTGGAAATTTTTATGCTTAATTTTTCGCTTTTTTTTCTAAAAAACACTAAGAATTCATTTACTCTTTTAGCTTTGTAAAGCACACTTTTTTTAATGCGCTATGAACAAGACTCAAGTCCTCTTTCATGTAATCCTTGTTTTTTTATGCTTTGTTATTATTCCCTCCAGGGGATATTCCCAGGAAGAGGGATTTGTATCTCTTTTTGATGGAAAATCATTAGACAATTGGATAGGAAATAAATCGTCCTATTTGGTTAAAGACGGAATTCTAGTCATCGAACCCCAGGGTGGAGGTGGAGGAAATCTTTATACTGCAAAGGAATATGAAAATTTTGTTCTCCGATTTGAATTTCAACTCACTCCGGGAGCAAATAACGGGTTAGGTATTCATGCTCCCTTGTCTGGCGATGCGGCTTACTTAGGTAAGGAATTGCAAATTTTAGACAATGAGGCAGAAAAATATGCAAGCCTTCAGCCGTATCAGTACCATGGATCAGTGTATGGAGTCATTCCCGCCAAACGCGGTTTTTTGCGAGCAGTAGGGGAGTGGAACCAACAAGAAGTGAGGGTGCGACATCCCATGATCACCGTGATCCTGAATGGAGAAATTATTCTAGAAGGAAATTACCTAGAGGCAAGTAAAAACGGTACCCTTGATCATAAAGAACATCCTGGACTACTCCGAAACCGAGGACATATCGGTTTTCTAGGTCATGGGGATGTGGTTCGTTTTCGAAATATTCGAATTAAAGAGATTTTCTAATTATCAATAACCCAAGCTTAACATGAAAAAAAATTACGTAGTACTGGACAGAAGAGACTTTTTAAAAAAATCAGCTTTAGGCCTTGCTAGCCTTTCCCTTGCGCCGGCCTTGTTGGCCAAGAGTGCTAAGGCAGGAAAGCTGAGAACTGCCCATATTGGACTTGGTGGTATGGGAATGGAAGACTTGAGAGCAATTTCTAGCCATCCTATGGTTGAGGTCGTGGCCTTGTGTGATGTAGATTCTAATGCCTTGACCAATGCCACAGCTCTTTTCCCTCAAGCCAAAACTTTCAGCGATTACCGCATCTTACTGAAAGATATGAAGAATCAGATCGATGCGGTTGTGGTCTCTACCCCAGATCATACCCATGCCCCGGCTTCTTTGATGGCTATGGAGCTGGACAAGGCAGTGTACTGCCAAAAGCCCTTGACGCACCACGTAAGCGAAGCTAGGGAGATGAAAAAAATGGCAGAAGAAAAAGGATTGGTGACCCAAATGGGCATACAAGTGCATTCTTTTTACGATTACAAACTGGCCACTCTACTCATTCAATCTGGGATCATCGGCAAGGTCCATACGGTACGAGCCTGGTCACCCAAAAATTGGGGCTTTGACGGCAAAGAGCCTAAGGGCAGCGATCCCATTCCTAGTAATTTAGATTGGAACCTCTGGTTAGGAACGGCCACAGAGAGGCCCTACAAAGAAGGTGTCTATCATCCTGGCAACTGGAGAAAACTGGTGGATTATGGCTGTGGTACCTTGGGTGACATGGGTGTACATATTTTTGATACGCCCTATAATGCCCTGCAATTGGATGTTCCTAAGACCATAATCAACCGGTGTAGAAAACCTACAGGGTTTGGCTTTCCTGAAAATAATATCGTGACCTATGAATTTCCTGCAACTCCATACACCGCAGAGACCTTGACTTGGGTCTGGTACGATGGGCCAGGAGCACCTGAAGATCATGCAGACCTTGAGCTTCCCAAAGGAGATAAGTTGCCTGATCAAGGAGCTATGTTTGTAGGTGAAAAGGGAAGGCTTTTGTTGCCTCATTTTCAGCAACTTCCGAGATGGATTGTAGACAGAAAATACAAGGAATTTGATGTTACTCCCTTCAACTTGGGCGCACCAGTCAAAGACTATGTGGGAGAAAGTAAAAAGCATTACCATCAATTTGTAGATGCCTGTTTGGGTAAGGGGGAATGCAGTGCTCCTTTTTCTTACTCTGCTCGATTGACAGAAACCATTTTGTTAGGGGTAATTGCAGGGAGATTTCCGAACCAAACCCTTCATTGGAATAGTAAAAAAGCAAAATTTTCAGAGAAAAAAGCAAACAAGTATTTGCGAGGAGCGTATAGAAAATTTTAGAATCCTATTTTGATTCCTTCCTGTAGTCGTCCAAGCTTGGGCTGCTGCAGGAAGGTCTTTTGGATTTACTTTTTAAGCGAGTTTAGTTATCACTTTTTAATCTTTATGGAATCAAATCATCGTCGGTGCTTACACTGCAACAGCCTTTTGATAGGTAGGTTAGACAAACGATTTTGTGACGACGGGTGTAGGACTACTTTCAACAACCAAAAAAATGCTCAGTACACCAACCGCATGAGACGCATAAATCATGCTTTGCGTAGAAATAGAGCCATACTCCATTCAAAAATTGCAGATGGTAAAATCGAAGTCAAGGTTTCCAAAGAAGTTTTGGATGCAGAGGGTTTTAATTTTAAATACCATACCCACAGTCTGGGATTTCCAGAGGGTAAACTTGTATATTTCTGCTACGATATGGGATATATCCCTCTAGAAGGGGATAGGTACTTGCTCGTAAGAGAAAAAGACCCCCCCTCTTTTTTTCTAGTTGAAACCGCTTTTTAGGGATAGTTTCGGTATTATCTACTTACCATTTCCTCAAATAGCTTTTCATTTACCAGTGCTACTCCCCCCAGCAGGCCTACTTCTTTTCCTAGATGGTACAAGACCAATTGGGTTTTTTCCCTTGATTTAGCCATGCAGTAAATATTTAAGGCCTGTTGAATGGGCGTGATCACGTAGTGCTTGGCTTCTGCTATAGCACCTCCAATGATAATTTGTTCAGGATTTAGAAGTTGAATGAGCATGGAAATTCCTCTTCCTAGATCTATGCCTACCTCAGATAATATCGTTATGGCTCGTTGATCACCCGCCAAAGCGGCTTCTACTACGAGCTCAGGCTCCAAGTCCCCTTTTCGCTCCAAGATCATCCTAGCCAAAATACTTTCTTTGTCTTGTTGAATCTGCTCTTTTGCCATTCTAACTAGAGAAGTACCAGATGCCACTGCTTCTAGGCATCCTTTTTTACCACAGGTGCAACTCACTTCGCTAGATTCTACCAAAGGGGAATGCGCAAACTCTCCAGCAAACCCTGATGATCCTTGGTAAATTTTACCCTGAATTACAATTCCTAGTCCAATTCCCCAGCCAACAAAAATCCCCAACACATTTTTAGCTTCTTTACCCGCTCCAAATTTACATTCTGCAAGGGTCATGGCTCGGGCATCGTTCTCTATGAAAACTTTTTTCTTCAACCTCTTTTCAAAAAGTTCTACGAGGCTTTGTTCACCGAAGCGCAAATAGGTGTAGTTTATTCCTGTGTAAGCGTCCAATAAGCCAGGCATAGAAAACCCTACTGCAATGATTTTTTCTGCGCTGAATGAGGAAGACATGAGGTACTCTTCTATAGCATCGCAGATGGTATCGAAGGTTTTCTTTTCGTTGTTCAGCGTTATCTTTTGAATTTTCTTCTCTTGGACCTGATCGTGCTGGCAATTGTAAAGGGCCATGGACATGGAATATTTTGAAATATCCACAGACAATACGTAAAAGGCATGGGATGCCAAGGCATACAAATCTGGTTTTCTACCTCCTTGGGAAGCAGCTCTGCCTTGTTTACTGACCTCTCCCGACTGGATCAAATCCGTGAGTAGGCTTTGTACGGTAGGTAAGGAAATCCCGATATCGCTACAAATCCCATTGGCCGTGGAAGCCCCCTTTTGGTACAGGTGCCGGATAAGTTTGATTTTTTGGATATAGTTTTTTGCTTCAACTACTCCGTCTATTTTTGATAGAACCTCTTGAGGATTGATCAGGTGCATGCAGGGAATTTTGGTAGTAAAGGGTACAAAAATCAGGAAAGTAGGCTATACTTTGATAAAAAATTTAAGGAATTAAGCAGAATTTTTGTAAATAAATTAAAAAAATCACTCAGAAGTCAAGCTTAAAGATTTTTTTAGCTCCTTAGGATCAGTACCTTGTAGGGTTTTCAATTCTTTTTAGCCTCTCCATCAAATAAATCAAAAATGCTACTTTTGAAAAAAAATGTAAACGATGAATCATGTTTTTGAACTTCATCCCCGCCTGAGCAAAACGGAGGTGAGGGAGCTAGTAGAAAAATTTTTAATCGACTCCGGATTCAACATTACCAAAATTGATTTCGATCGTCCCTGGGGAGGTTTTTTTGTTTTGGATGAACACCAACTCAGAAAATTTAAAGATGCTTTTTTTCAAGAGGTTGTATTGTCTGAGCAGCAGCTTGCACAGAAGTTAAGCCCTAAATTTCTGGTGGTTGCTCCAGGAGAGAGGCTTTCGTGGCAATACCACTTTAGAAGAGCAGAATTGTGGACCTTGGTAGCTGGAGAAGCTGCCTTATGCAGGAGCATGGACGATAGTCAGAGACCCCATGTACCCATGGAAACAGGAAAAATTATTTCTTTGGAGAAGGGGGAGCGTCACCGCCTGATAGGAACCTCCACCTGGGGAGTAGTAGCAGAGATATGGATGCACTCTGATGTTTCATTTCCATCGGATGAAATGGATATAGTCAGGTTGGAAGACGATTATTCAAGAAAGTAAAAATCAAAAATTGCTTCTTAAATTCTTTTTGAGCAGGTAACCTTAAAAAGATAGTTCAATGTTGCCTCAATAAAATTAGGTCCCAATTATTCTTTCAGGGCATCTATTTTTTTTGCCAGCTCTTCTGCTTCTGCCATAAGCTTATCCGCTGCTGTTCTATTGGAATGGGAAAGCTTGTAGGCTTCAGCCATCATTTTGGCATAGCTTTCTTGTAGTTTTTCCTTTTCTGTTTTCTTTTTAAATAATCCAAACATGAGTTTTGTTTATTGGATAACAGCCAAGGAAGTGGATTGTTTACCTCAAAAGAGGGGAAGAGCTTTCCTTGGGATTTACCATTTCATCAGCTTTAAATTGGATGAGATCTTCTAACCTTCCAGCAGAATTATAAAACCTCCAGGTGCCTTCTCTTTTCCCTTCTTTCATCACTCCTTCCGAGGCTTTTTTTCCAGATTCGTGGTAAAAAATCCAAATTCCCTCTGCTTTTCCAGATTCATAGCTGCCTTCTGATTCTTTGGTTCCGGTCAGGTAGTAGGTGATCCGAGTTCCATTGCCATTTTTCAAAGTTCCTTTGTCCAGGGTAGATTCTCCGTCTTCTGTACTCAAATCACTGACATTCATTAGCCTGCCATTGTCCCAAAATTCTTCCTGCATCAATTGCTTATTGTCATAAAAAAGTCCCCAGATCCCATTTTCAAATCCCACGTTGTATGACCCAACAGATTTTAATTGGCCACCATCGTAATAATATACCCATTGTCCGTTTTCCATGCCTAAGGAATACTCCCCTTCAGCAACAAGAATTCCAATTTTATTGAAGAATTTCCAAAGTCCAGTTTTCAGGTCGTTTCTGTATTCTCCTATAGCATACAGCTGTCCATCGGGGTAGAAATTTTTCCAAAGTCCTGATTTGGCTCCTCCATCGTAACCTCCTTGTACTGACAACTTGCCAGTACTGTGGTACTCCACATAGGGTCCAGAGGGCACACCCAAGACATATGTTTTGCGCTTGGATAGAGATTTATTGGGAAAATACTCTTCCCAATCTCCTACCGCGATGTTATATTCGTAACGCTCCACCCTAGCCAATCTTCCAGTTTCGTAATAGTATTTCCACTCTCCTTCACGATTTCCGGTGCTGTCGTAGTATTCTTCCGAGGCTAACATCTTAGTACCAGGAAAATAACTTTTCCATTCGCCTACTTTTTCTCCTTCTTGGTAAGTACCTGAGGTAAGGAGATAATTTGGGTAGGAATAGGTTTTAAATGCCCCATCAAATTGGCCCTTGATGGTATGGGCTTCGGTCACCACATTGCCTTCTCGATCGTACTCTAAATAAGGGCCCTCACGAAGCCCATCCACATAAAATTCTCGAATGGCAAGTTGCCCTTCTTCAAAATAAGTAGCCCATTGGCCTTGTTTTTTACCTTTTCCGTATTGACCTTCTAGTTTAACTTGTTCTGGATCAATGTAGGGGGCATTGGGGTCAGTCCCGTAATATTCCAAGTATTTTCCTACCAAGATGCTGTCTTGAAAAATCATCTCTTTGACCAGCGATCCATACGAATCGTAGAAAGTTGCCGGACCAAAAAGTTTACCCCTGCGGTAGTCGGCCCTTTCTTTTGGTTTGCCATTGCTATGAAAACTGGTCCATTGACCATCTCTAAACCCTTGGCTGAAAGTACCTTCCGTAAGCAAGGTATTGGTTTTTACATCGTAGTATTTCCAAAGTCCTGTTTGAAGAGAATTATCTAAGACCCCGCTGCCTACTACCGTAGAATCTGCATTGTAGACCACCACGATTTTAGGGGTTTGCGAAAAAATAGAAAAATGAAAGAGAGAAAATACTGCAATAAGCAAATGCTTCATGGTTAAGCGAGTTCTTGTCGGTCTGGTGGGTAGAAAACTAACGTGGAAAAAAGCTGCTTTATTCTTCCTACGTAGGAATTGTTTTCTTGTTTAAAAATAATCGAAATACTTAACTTTTATCCTGAGGAGTAGACTTTAGCGCCAGGATTTTTTCTATTTCTTGCTTGAGATAGGTAAAAATTACTTTTTTACTTCCTTCTAATTCCAATTTTTTTATCCAGAGTTGATACTTTGCCTTGCTTAAAAGTTGTTCTGTCACGTTTCTCGTGGTTTTATGTTCAAGTACCTGTTCGGGCAGCTCCCATGGCTGTTCGGTAAGTCCAAAAGCGAATCCATCGTGTAAAAAATGATCTACAGGTAGTCGGAAGTTTTTACCAAAAAATGCGCAGATAAACATGCCTTGTCCGAACCAATTGATCAAGCGCAAGTTTGCTCCCGTGTCTAAATCAAAATTTCTAATCAAGTCTAATACCAAGTATGGGGCTCCCAACAGGTTACTTCCTTTGGAAATCTTTTTGCCCCTGGAATCTGTGAAAAATTCCCTCAGCAATTCATTTGGAAAGTTGTTTCCTAAATCTTCAAAAAGTTCGAGAAAACTGGTCTTGAGGAGGTTTTGCTTTTGCAATAGTTCACTGTCCAACCATAATTTCAGGTCAATTTGATCAATTTCATCACCCATCTCACCACCTCAATAAGGCTGAGGCCCACGCAAACCCTGATCCAAAAGCTGCCAAACATACCAAATCCCCCTCCTTTAATTTTCCTTGTTCCCAAGCCTGTGACAGGGCTATAGGAATGGTGGCAGCCGTGGTATTTCCTAAGTGCATGATGTTATTGAATACTTTGTGATCTGGCAACTCTAGCTTCTGCTGTACGTATTGGCTAATCCGTAAATTGGCTTGATGTGGAACCAACAAATCAATTTCCTCTTTTTGAATCCCGTTGCAAGCCAATGCTTCTTGAATGACTTCCATAAATCGAACAACGGCATGCTTAAATACCGCATTTCCATTCATTTTTAAGAAGAAATCCCCCCGATCAATCAATTCTTTGGAAATTCTTTCTTTACCGCTTGAGCTAGGGGCTATGCAATACAATTCTTCTGCATGAGCTCCTTCGGCATGCAGGTGCGTACTTAAAACTCCAAGCCCTGCATCTTCAGATCTTCCCAGCACCACAGCTCCAGCACCATCTGCAAAAATGACTGCGCTGGACCTGCCCTCATCGCTTTTATCCAAAGCGGAAGATTGAATTTCAGCACCGACCACTAGAATTTTTGAATACATGCCTGTTTTGATAAATTGATCGGCAATGGATAGGGAATAAATAAACCCTGAGCAGGCATTTCTTACGTCCAATGCCCCTATGGTACCCATTCCGAGTTCCCGCTGCAGCAAAACCCCATTTCCGGGTAAAAAATAATCGGGGGTGATGGTCGCAAAAATTATAAACTCTATTTCCCCTAAACTTACCCCAGCTCGACTCATGGCAAGTTTACTTGCTTTGGCAGCCATATTGGTTACCGTATCCACTCCAGGAGTGTACCACCTACGTTCCTGTATGCCTGTTCGCTCTACAATCCATTCGTTGGAAGTGTTCATGAGCTGAGAAAGGTCTTCGTTGGTCACTATACGCTCCGGCACGTAATGGCCAGCACCAAGAATTCTTGATTTAAACATGGAATTTAGCTTATAAATGAATTAGGGTGTGGGTAAATTCTAAGCAATATCGGAACTTGGGGGCAATCCAACAACTCTCAGTGTAGGCCTCTGGTTATCAACCAAAAAGCGTGTAGTTGCCAAATTGGTCCATAGGAGAGGTTCTCCTAAGAATACTTTGGGTATCGTTTTGGACTGAATTGACAAGGGGAGAGACCGTATAGCTCTGCATCAAGTCGGAAGGGTAGGGTTGGAGCATGTCCAAAAGCTCTTCTTCTGAGCTATAGGTGTCCAACCATTTTTTTTCCAGGTTTCTTGGTAAAATAACGGGCATTCGGTCATGAACTTCGGTTACCAGTTCGTTGGGACTGGTAGTTAGGATTAAAAAAGTATGTTGTGATTCACCTGAAACCGTTTCATACTCTTCCCAGATTCCAGCAAAAGCAAAGCATTCTTCTTCCCTAAGGGTAAAGCGATAGGGTATTTTGGTTTTTTTTCCCAATTTTTTCCATTCAAAAAAGCCATCTGCAGGAATCAAACACCTTCTTTTTTGAAAAGAGGATTTAAAAGTTACCTTTTCATGTACAGACTCAGCCCTAGCGTTGATTAATTTGGGAGAAACGGGTTTGTTTTGACCAAAATCAGGAGTAATTCCCCAATAAAAAAAGGAAAATCCCTTGGGGCTGTCCGAGGTAATAACAGGTACCAGTTGGGTAGGAGCAATATTGTACCTAGGCTGAAAATCTACTAGCATTTCCGCTTGAAAACGCTCTTCAAGGTCTATTTTGGTTTTATTGAGGGAATACCTTCCGCACATGATCTAAGAATTCAAGAATTTGTTGGGAAGTTAGCGATCCTGAAGTATAAATTCAATTGCGGCTTCTTCCGAATAGTAGCATGTCCCATTTTTAGAGGAAGTAAATCCCACGTGTCCGCCTTGGTCGGGAAATTCAAAATGTACGACATTCAATTCTTTGGCCAATCGGTAAGGGTAGCAGGACTCACTCAGGAAGGGATCATTTTTTGCATTTAAAATCAGAGCAGGGACTTCAATTTGAGGTAAAAAGGGTAAGGATGAATTGATTTGGTAGTATTCCTCTGCATCACGATACCCGTGCATGGGGCCTGTAAATTCGTTGTCAAAATCTCGGAGCGTTCGGATCCGATTAAATTTTCCCAGTTCCAATTCTTTGGGAAAAATCTGAGCTTTTCTTTCAATTTTTTCCTTCAGGGTTTTAAGAAATAATTTAGCATACACTACATTGACTCCCGAAGAGATTTTATCACAGGAGCTTCCCAAATCTAGAGGTACAGACACGGCTACTCCTTTTTTAAGCTTGGGCAAGGTATTTTTTTTCTCGCCCAGGTATTTTAAGGTAAGGTTTCCCCCCAGGCTGAAGCCAATCAAATAGATGTCATCGTAATTTTTGGAGGCATGTGACACGACCGCGTCTAGATCGTACGTAGCACCACTGTGGTAAAAAATAACTTTGCGATTCAACTCTTTTCCACATCCTCGGTAGTTCCAGGCGAGCACATCAAACCCATGGGCTAACATTTCCTTGCACATGCCTAAGATGTAAGATCTTCTGCTGTTGCCCTCCAAGCCGTGGCTGATGATGACTAATTTTTTACTGTCTTGACGGTACCAATCCAGTTCTAAAAAATCCCCATCGCTTGTTTCTAAGCGCTCTTCTATGGGGTGATTTAAGCTTACCTGACGGAATAGGGGAGGGTAAATTGTTTCTATATGTCTGTTAAAGAGCCATTTAGGTCTTTTGTAAGCAGATCTTTCGCGTAGGGGCATGGGAAGTCTTGGCCAAAAACCGATAGGAAAATACAGGATATAAATTTGAATAAAGCGTTTTTAAAAACTATTTTTGAGCACTTTTATAAAAAACTACAAGCGCTAATTAGAAAATGGCCGAAATCATAAGAATGCCAAAAATGAGTGACACCATGGAAGAGGGTGTGATTGCATCTTGGTTGAAAAAAGTAGGAGACCCGGTGAAGCCAGGAGATATTCTTGCTGAAGTGGAAACAGACAAAGCCACTATGGAACTTGAAGCTTACGAAGAAGGGACTCTTTTGTATGTAGGGGTGAAAGAGAAAGATGCTGTTCCAGTAAATGGAATCATTGCCATCATTGGGGCGAAGGGAGAGGATTACCAGCACCTCCTCCAAGGATCTCCTGCAGCCCAAATCAAGGTTGAGGAGGCAGTTCCTTCCAAGCCGGCTGTGGTAACTCCCCCGGCACCATCTGCAAAGGTGGATACTTCTTCCATTCACGCGCGAGTAGTGACCATGCCTAAAATGAGTGATACCATGCAAGAAGGTACTATTGCGGCTTGGTTGAAAAAAGTTGGAGATCATGTCAAATCAGGTGAAATTATTGCTGAGGTGGAAACAGACAAGGCCACCATGGAATTGGAGTCTTATGAGGACGGAGTCCTTTTGTATATAGGTGTAGAGGCAGGAGGAAGTGTTCCGGTAGATGGAGTGATTGCCGTCATTGGAGAACGTGGTGCCGATTACCAAAGCCTTTTAAAAGCACAGCAAGGTGGTGCACCTACACCAAGAGCGGTAGAAGAAGCTACTGTTTCCACTTCTGTATCAGCAGCCCCTGCTTCGCCTGTAGCTGCGCCAGTAGTCTCTGATCCATCACCAGCCCCTGCTGCTTCAGGTGAACGAGTAAAAGCATCTCCTTTGGCAAAAAAAATCGCCAGTGAAAAGGGAGTGGATATTCGTCAAGTAGCCGGTTCGGGAGAAGGAGGGAGAATTGTAAAAAAAGATATAGAATCTTTCCAATCTGTCGCCCCTTCTAGTGCACCGACAACACCTGCGCCTGTTCTCGTGCCTACTTTGGGACAAGAAAGCTTCAGAGAGGAGAAGGTCTCACAAATGAGGAAAACTATTGCCAAGCGTTTGGCAGAAAGTAAATTTACCGCCCCTCATTTCTACTTGACCATGGAAATCAACATGGACAAGGCCATTGAGGCTAGAAAAAGCATCAACGAGTATGCAGCTGCTAAGATCTCTTTCAACGATATGGTGATCAAAGCCGTAGCTTCGGCCTTGCGTCAACATCCAAAAGTAAATTCAAGTTGGCTGGGAGATACCATTCGCTACAACGACCATATCCATATCGGAATGGCTGTTGCCGTAGAGGAAGGACTTTTGGTGCCAGTGATTCGATTTGCAGACCAATTGTTACTGTCTCAAATTTCAAACTTATCCAAGTCATTGGGCCAAAAGGCCAAAAATAAGGAGCTTCAGCCCAAGGATTGGGAAGGAAATACCTTTACCATTTCCAATTTGGGAATGTTTGGAATTGAAGAATTTACTGCGATCATCAATCCACCGGATGCATGTATCCTAGCCGTAGGGGGGATCAAGGAGACGGTGATTGTAAGGGAAGGTCAAATGAAAATTGGTAATGTGATGAAGGTGACCTTGTCTTGTGACCATAGGGTAGTAGATGGGGCAGAAGGATCTGCTTTCTTACAAACCTTAAAGGGACTGCTAGAAGATCCAGTTCGTATTTTACTTTAAAATTTGATCAAAAAGTCCTGATTATTAGGACTTTTTGTTTTTGTAGATCAAAAATTTACTATGGTCTTTAAGCCTAGATTACTAGTTCAAATCTTGTCAAAAATTCATCTTCATGGAAAAAATCAAATCCACTACCGTAGTCGCTATTCGGCATAAGGGGGAGGTTGTCATTGGAGCAGATGGCCAAGCTACCTTAGGCAATACAGTAGCAAAAAGTACGGTCAAGAAGATCCGAGTGCTTCAAGGAGGTAAAATTGTGACTGGATTTGCTGGATCTACTGCAGATGCTTTTACCCTTTTGGATAAGTTCGAGGAAAAATTAGGTGCTTTTGGAAATAACATGAAGCGAGCAGCCGTAGAACTTGCTAAAGAGTGGAGAATGGATCGCATGCTTAGCCGCTTGGAAGCGATGATGATCGTAGCTGACAAAGAGGATATTTTAATTATTTCAGGTTCAGGGGATGTAATTGAGCCCGATTTGGAGATTGCAAGTATTGGATCAGGTTCTGTATATGCCCAATCTGCTGCTAGAGCGATGAAAAAGTTTGCCCCGCACCTGACTGCCGAAGAGATGGTTCGTGAAAGCCTGCATATCGCTGCTGATGTTTGCATCTATACCAATCACAATTTGGTGATCGAAAAGGTGACCCAATAAGAATACTATCGACGCTATCCTAATTCAAGTCGGAAAAGTATTCCGACTTTTTTTTGTTTGTTCCAAACCACATGAGTCCAATAGGTGTTATAGTGCTATATCATCAGCTACCATGGAAACTGCTACACGTAAGAAGACCAACACAAAAGATTACCGAAAATTGATTATCGATGGATTTGTGACACATCTCTTGGAGCACGGAAGCATGCCCGCTTCCATTTTTAAGTTTGCCAAAGAGCTAGATATGAAGGAGGAAGTGTTTTACACCTACTTCACCTCTTTTGAAGGAGTCAAATCTGCCATTTGGGTACGTATTTTTGAAGATACCCTAGAGGCTGTAGCAACCCAAGAAGTGTACAAAGAATACGCTGTAAGAGAAAAGTTTTTGTCCTTTCTTTACACGTGGATTGAAGAGTTGAAAAAGAACAGGTCTTACCTATTGATTTTATACCAAGATCAGGCTACCGCATTTAAAACCCTGCCCTCAGATGCACGAGAATTTAAGGAGAAGTTTACTGATTTTGCCTCCGAACTCATTCTTGAAGGAAAAGAAACTCAGGAGATTGCTTCCCGCCCATTCATCACTGAGAAATACGATGAAGCACTTTGGTTACAAGTAGCATTTGTGTTCCGTTATTGGATGAGCGATCGTAGTGCGAATTTTGAAAAAACAGATGCTGCCATAGAAAAGTCAGTAAATCTGGCTTTTGACCTGATGGGAAAAAGTGCCTTGGATTCCTTTTTGGATTTTGCAAAGTTTCTTTACCAGACCAAGTAGTTCATGACCGAAAAACTCAGGGAGCAGGGATCCATTCCTGTATCTAAAGTACAGCGTGCGGCAAAATTCATTTCCACAGGAGCAAAGGTGGGAGGAAATTACGTAAAGCATTATGCCAAAAAAATGGTCAATCCTTCCATGAACAAGGAAGAATTGCATCAAAACAATGCTACCGACATCTACAATTCCTTAAGTGAATTGAAGGGCTCTGCCTTAAAAGTGGCACAAATGATGTCCATGGACAAAAATTTACTTCCTAGGGCTTATCAAGACAAATTTACAATGGCACAGTATTCGGCCCCGCCTTTGTCTTATCCCTTAGTTGTTAAAACCTTCCAAAAATATTTTCAAAAAACTCCCGAACAACTTTTCGATTTCTTTTCCCGCACTGCAAAAAATGCGGCGTCTATTGGCCAGGTGCACCAGGCCAGAAAAGACGGCAAACTCTTGGCTGTTAAAATTCAGTATCCAGGCGTAGCTGACTCGGTCAGCTCCGATTTGAAATTAGTACGTCCCTTTGCCCTTCGTCTTCTCAATATGAACGAGAGGGAATTGGATCACTACATGGAAGAAGTGGAAGAGCGCTTGTTGGAAGAGACAGATTACAGGTTAGAAGTTGCCAGGTCTAGAGAAATTTCTGAGGCATGTGATCATATACCTCACCTTCTATTTCCTAGGTATTACGATGCCTTAAGTTCCGAGAGGATCATTACCATGGATTGGATAGAAGGGAAACACATCAAAGAGTGGATGGAAACTAAGCCTAGCCAAACCCTTAAGAATCAAGTAGGACAAGCTTTATGGGATTTTTACCATCACCAGGTGCATCATTTAAAGCAAGTACATGCTGATCCTCATCCGGGCAATTTTATCGTGCAAGAAGACGGAACCTTAGGTATCATTGATTTTGGTTGTGTAAAAGTAATGCCAGAGGAGTTTTATTCAGGATATTTTTCCTTGATCAAGCCTGGACTTACAAAAAACCAAGAGGAATTGGATCATATTTTCTACGCCTTGGACTTTATATCGGATCAAGATACCGATCAGGAGAAAATGTACTTCAAAGGAGTATTTACAGAAATGATTTCATTGCTTGGAAAACCCTTTCATGTGGACCGTTTTGATTTTTCTAAGGATGCCTATTTTGAAGAAATTTTTCGTTTGGGAGATCGCATTTCAAATGACCCCATGTTTAAAAAATCAAGACAGGCTAGGGGATCCAAACATGGGCTTTACATCAATCGTACGTATTTTGGATTGTACAATTTACTCAATCAACTCCAAGCCGAGGTAGTCACCACCAAGCCAGCCTGGCTGAGTTGAAGGTGAAATTTATTATCCCTAAGCGTCAGAAAAAACGCCTTCCAGTTATTTTTCTGCAGTGTAGCTGAGTTTGTAAATGCAATTAGCTACATCATCAGAAATCAATAGACTTCCATCTTTCATTTGCTGTACGTCTACGGGTCTGCCCCAAGCTTCTTGGGTATCTTGATTGAGCCAACCCGATACAAGCACTTCTTCGCCTAGGGATGTACCTGTACTATCTAATTTTATAACGACCACTTCATAACCAGATTTTTTGCTTCGGTTCCAACTGCCATGTTTGGCTATGATAAGTTGATTTTTGAAAGAAGCGGGGAATTGATCTCCCGTGTAAAATCGTAGGCCCAAGGGTGCGGTATGAGCTCCCAGTTTAGCTACGGGAGGGATGTAGAAGGAGGCCTCTTGTCCTTCGGTCCCAAATTCAGGATCTTGAACTGTACCTGCATGCCAGAAAGGATATCCAAAATGCTGCCCTGGTTCTGTAACTCTATTGAGCTCGCAATCTGGAACATCATCTCCCATCATGTCTCTGCCGTTGTCGGTAAACCACATCACTCCTGTACCGGGATGCCAAGTCATTCCTACGGAATTTCTTACCCCATGGGCAAAAATTTCTGGCTTGGCTCCAGGTGTTTTTACATCTAAGCGGGTAATGCTTGCAAAAATAGGGTCCTCGGATAAACAGATATTGCAAGGGGCTCCCACCGGGACATAAAGTTTTCCTTCGGGCCCAAAAGCAATAAATTTCCACCCGTGGTGAGTCTCTTCAGGATACCCATCGTATACTACCTCGTAAGTAGGCGTTGCCAAGTTATTTTTTATGTCTTTGAAACTTAAAATTCTTGAAACTTCCGCTACGTACAAGTCCCCATCCTTGTAGGCCACCCCGTTAGGCATCTGCAAATCAGTGGCAAGGATGTATTTTACATCCGCTTTTCCGTCCCCGTTTTCATCTAGGAGGGCATAAACGTTTTTCTCTTGCCTATTTCCTACAAAGACAATCCCCTCCTCAGTAAGGGCCATGGAGCGAGCATTGGGGACATCCGCAGCCCATACCTCTATGGAAAACCCATCCGGGAGCTGGAGTTGGTCCAGGAATACCTCGGCTTTGGCTGTATCGATGGACACTTTGGTGCCCACTTGGGAATTGGTGTTTGTGTCTTGATCACCTTTGCAGGAGATGGTTAGGAAGAAAATGCCAATTAGAGTGAGCGGGGAAAGAGATTTAAGAAATGCCATAGGAATAAATTTACACCTAAATTTAATGGAATACTTTACAGTTTGATTCTGAATAGCGCCGAGTATTGGTTAATTTTGCGGCATGTTATCGATCAGTAACTTATCTTATTTCATTGGAGGTCGTCCGCTTTACGAAAATGCCAATCTTCACATCAAGCCCAAAGATAAAATTGGACTTGTAGGACAGAATGGAACGGGCAAATCTACCTTGTTGAAAATCATTCATGGGGACATGCAGGCCACCACAGGGGAGGTACAAAAAGCCAAAGACTGTACTCTGGGTTTTTTGAATCAGGATTTACTTTCTTACCAGTCTGACGATAGTATTCTAGATGTAGCCTTGGCTGCATTTAAAGATACCTTGGCCATCCAAGATGAAATAGAAAAAGTATTGAAGCTCATGGAGACGGATTATTCGGAAGAAATAATCCACAGGCTTGCAAACTTGCAGGATAGATTTGAGTCGAATGAAGGCTACACCATTAAGGCCAAGGCAGAAGAAGTTCTAGAAGGAATAGGATTTCAAACCAGCGACTTGAAAAAGCCTCTGCGTCAATTTTCTGGAGGTTGGAGAATGCGGGTGATGCTTGCAAAATTATTACTGGAAAAGCCTTCCTTACTCATGCTGGATGAGCCTACCAACCACCTGGATTTGCCTTCCATACAGTGGGTAGAAAATTATTTGAAAAACTACGAAGGAGCCGTGATTGTGGTTTCTCACGACCAAACTTTCCTAGATAATTGTATCAGTACCACCGTAGAAGTAGCTAACCAAACCCTCACTTCTTATCCAGGCAACTATTCCTTTTATAAGGAAGAAAAAAAGTTGCGCATGGAGTTGCAGCAAAATGCCTTTGAGAATCAACAGCAACTGATCAAGCAGACGGAACGATTTATTGAGCGGTTTAGGGCAAAAGCAACCAAATCAAATCAGGTGCAATCTCGAATCAAGGCCTTAGATAGAATGGAGCGAGTGCATGAAGTGGTCAATGACGAGGCCTTTGTAAACTTTAAATTCAAATTTTCTCAGAAATCAGGCAGAAATGTGTTGACCCTTGATCAGGTATCCAAATCCTACGGAGACTTGACCATTCTATCTCAAACCAGTGCCAGAATTGAGCGGGGAGACAAAATTGCCCTCATTGGAGCAAATGGCAAGGGAAAATCCACGCTGCTCCGCATCTTAGCAGGCACAGAGCCCATGCTAGGTTCTAGGGCCGAAGGACACCAGGTCATAGCTTCCTTTTTTGCCCAGCACCAATTGGAAGCACTGACCCTGGACAATGAAATCCTTCAGGAAATGGCTCAAGCAGGAAGTGGAAAAACAGAATTGGAATTGAGAGGGGTTTTGGGATGTTTTTTGTTTTCCAACGAAGAAGTCTACAAAAAAATTAAGGTATTGTCAGGAGGTGAAAAATCTCGAGTAGCTTTAGCGAAAACCTTGATTTCCGAAGCCAATTTTCTATTACTGGACGAGCCTACCAACCATTTGGATTTTCAATCGGTCAATATCCTCATTCAAGCTTTACAGCAATATGAGGGTACCTTTATTACAGTTTCTCACGATAGGCATTTTATCCAGGGGGTTGCCAATAAGATTTGGTACATAGAGCAACACCAGATTAAGGAGTATCCCGGTACCTACGAAGAATTTGAGTTTTGGAGAGGCCAGCAACTAGAAGCCAACTCTTTGCCTCAAGAGTTGAAAAAGACGAAAGAAATTACTACCTCAGTACTCTCGACGGAGGATTTCCAAGGGGCGAAGAAAGAAATTAAAAGAATGGAAGAGCAACTCTCCTCTTTGGAGAGAGAAATTGAGCAGCTGGAAGTAAAAAAGTTAGATCTCGAAAAAATTCTAGCGCAACCAGAGCTTTATTTAGACGAAAGCAAAGCTCAAGAATGCCAACGCAGCTATCAAGATATTCAACAAAAACTACAGGAGTCCACCACTTCTTGGGAAAATCTGGTAGATCAACTTTCCAGCAAAAAAATACCATTTTCTTAGAAGAAAATTTCAGCCATGAGATACTTGTTTTTCATCTTTTTCATTTTTCAATTGCCTCTTCTGGGGTTTTCTCAAGTGCTCAAAGATTCTGTATTTGTAGATCACATTCTCTCCGTTAGGTTATACCCCCAAGGATCAGAATTTGCAAATCAATTGAACTCACCTCTCATCACCCTTGGAGAGGATAGGGGCCTACAATTGATTTTTGATGATTTGGCTTATGATCCGGAACTGTATACAGCCAAATTGATTCATTGCGATGCAAATTGGCAAAAATCTGCCCTGCGAGATACTGATTTTTCCCTTAGTTTCAATCAATTTACGATCCAAGATTATTCCTATTCAGTCAATACTCGGGTACCTTACATTCATTACTCCTTTGCAGTGCCCAAGGTCAGTAAATCTGGCAATTACGTGTTGATGGTCTACAAAAATAGAAATGAAGCTCTGCCCGTACTGACCAAAAGATTTATGGTGTTGGAAAATTTAGCACCTGTGGCTGCAGTCCTGGTGCCTCCGACCCAAACGGAAGATCGAACTGCCTTACAGCAGCTCAACGCTACAGTTAATTACTCCAAATTGGAGGTGATCGATCCCAAAACTCAAGTAAAAGTCTTGATAAGACAAAATCAGCACTGGGATAGAATCAAGTTTCTTAAAGCCCCTACTTTTTTAAATCAAAGCAGCAAGCTGCTTAGGTACGAGTCATTTAATGGAGAAAATACCTTTCGAGCCGGCAATGAGTTTCGTTTTGTGGACCTTCGTTTTATCCGAAGTAGGGGAGTAAATGTAGCTTTTATCAAGGTAGAGGAATCCCTCGTCCTAGCTGATGCCATGGTAGATCAACCTAGACCTAGCATCGCTTATAATCAGTATTTGGATCTCAATGGTCTTTACCTGGTGCAGACCTTGGATAGACCTGGAGGAAATCCTGAGGTGGAAAGTGAGTATGTCTACACCACCTTTTACCTGAAAGACAATCCTGGAAAAGAAATTGTGCTGTTGGGCGCATTGAGTCAATGGGGTAGAATCCCCGAGGCCAAAATGGTATTTGACACCAAAAAAGAAATGTATTCAACGACCCTGCTCCTCAAACAAGGATGGTACGATTATCAGTTTGCATACACTTCAAAATCAGGGGAATTGAATTCGGAACCTCTGGAAGGAAGTTATTTTCAAACCGAAAACGAATACGAAGTATTTGTATACTACAGAGGGCTAGGTTCCCGTTACGATCAGTTGGTAGGCTATGCTTACCTTAGGCCCAATAAGCGAAGATTTTAAAAAAATAATCCCCTTATGAGGGGATTATTTTGATAGGAAAATTTTTAAACTTCTTCCAGGGGCTCTTCCGTTTCGGAAGGAGCTACATTTTGCCTAGTTCTATCTCGATCTCCTCCCTTGTAAGGAACAAATCCCTCTCGTTTGAATTTGTAGGGAGTAGTGCGGGTTTCCGAAGCATGGATTGCCAAGTCCATCATACCAAATCCTTTGTGAGTAAAGGCTCCTAGTCCACATTTAAATACAAAGTCTTGTACTTCTGGAGCCGCGTATAGGGTAAATGGTAGGGTATATCCTCTGACTTCGTACTTGACGTCCAAATCGTACACGGCATAAATCCGAGCAAATTTCTTTTGCTGCTCTTTTAACTTATTGACGTACACCATATCGGGCACTACTTGAAATTTGTAGAATGACTCCAACTGTTCGGGAGTGTACCATCCTGACTTTTCCATTCTCGTCAAGGTGGACTCGTAAAGCAAGTCGGAAAATTCATCGCTATCTGGATTGATGAAGCGCTTACCTGCTTCTTCGTTGAATGCAGGAGTGATGAGCACCAAGGGAGAAATACAAACAAACTTATTGGAAACCTCCAAGGTAGGTTCCACCTCAAGTTCGGTATATTCCGGGGAAAGAATTAAGTTTCCTAATTCAATCTTGGACGCAGCAAATACCTGTTCTAGAAGGTAATCCATAAATTCTTCGTTTTGAGAAGAAAGAACTAGGGTGACTAGGCTAGAGTAGTAATGTAGGCCACTTCTGCTCACCTTGGTTTGCCCTTTCAATCCCGAAAAATTGAAGAAGTTATAGTTGTAAAACTCTTCTCTTCCACCCTTGATGATCAGGCCTTTAAGAAACTGAGCTAGGATGTATTGGTGATGGAAAGGCAAAAAGGAGCCTTTGTTTTTTAAGGAAAATATCAGACGAACTCTCACGGTATAGAAAAATAAAATGAAATAAAATAGACAAGAAAACGGTTAAAATGCTATCTAGAAAATGGCTAATAAAGTTAATATTATTTTTATTCAATTTTCAAACATTGAACCTAAAATGCATAATATCACCATCTTGCACCACGTAATCTTTGCCTTCTATAGCGATTTTGCCATTTTCTCTACAACCTGCTTCGGTTTTAAATTGTTTGTAATCTTCCAATCCTATGACTTCGGCTTTGATAAATCCGCGCTCAAAATCCGTATGGATGACTCCAGCCGCTTGAGGAGCTTTCCATCCCTTGCGAATGGTCCAAGCCCGCACTTCCTGAACCCCAGCAGTAAAGTAGGTAATCAAATTTAAAAGGGCATAGGCTCCAGAAATTAATTTATTTAGCCCGCTTTCTTCCAAGCCATATTCTGAGAGAAACATAGCTTTTTCTTCTGGATCTTCAAATTCTGCAATTTGAGATTCTATGGCAGCACAAAGAACAATCACTTCGGCCTGTTCTTCTTTTACTTTTTCCCGAAGTTGGGTGACAAATTTATTTCCCGTATGTAGGCTGGCTTCGTCTACATTGGCTACGTAAAGAACAGGCTTGATGGTTAGCAAGTGCAACTCTTTCACGGCTTCTAAGTCCTCTTTATCAACCTCAATCCCCCTGGCATTCACCCCCTGAGTTAATCCATCTTTGAATCGCTGAAGGGTATCCAATTCTTTTCTAGCCTTAGCATCACCTGATTTTGCAATTTTTTCAATGCGTTGAATCTTTTTTTCTACGGATTCTAAGTCTTTCAATTGCAATTCGGTGTCAATCACTTCTTTATCAAAAATGGGATCTACTCCACCTGCTACGTGTACCACGTTACTATCTTCAAAACAACGAATGACATGGATAATGGCATCTACTTCTCGAATGTTGGCCAAAAACTTGTTGCCCAAGCCTTCGCCTTTAGAGGCTCCTTTCACCAGTCCTGCGATATCTACAAATTCAATAATGGTTGGCACTACCCGCTGAGGATTGACAAGCCCCTCTAGGATCTGCAACCTAGGGTCGGGGACAGACACCACGCCTACATTGGGTTCTATGGTGCAAAATGGGTAATTCGCTGCTTCTGCTTTTGCGCTGGATAGCGCATTAAACAAAGTAGATTTACCCACATTGGGAAGACCTACTATGCCACATTGTAATGCCATTACGTGCTAGATTTAATTTTAAATATGCGGTAAGATTTGTACCCGTGATAAAATTCCAAGACCGCTACTCGAAAGATGGTGTAAACGGGAATGGCAAAAATCATTCCGCTGATGCCTGTAATTTTTGCTCCGGCAAAGATAATCACAAAAATTTCAAGGGGGTGTACTTTTACAGATTTAGAAAAAATCATAGGCTGTAAAAATATATTGTCGATGAGGTGGACGACTGCCGAAACAGAAATGATGCGAAATAAGAAATAGCTGTAATCCAAATCCGTTTCAAAGTTGCCCGTAGATATCCCAACTACAATCCCAAAGACGGTACCTAATATGGGGCCACCATAAGGAATGAGATTTGCAATTGCCGCAAAAAGGGCGATAGTGAGCGCATACTCTATATCTACCAAGCTTAATCCTGCTGCGGTGAGGAAAAAAATAGCCAACACCTGAATCAAAAGCCCAAAAAGGTAATTCGTCAACAGCTTTTCTATTTTGGTAAACGTGGCTACTGAAAGTTCAAAATAAGCGTTAGGAATAAGATTTAATAAATTTCTTCTGAGGATTCCATTTTCTAAAAGAAGGAAAAATGTAATAAAAGCCACTGCAAAAATCCCAACCAAAACTTTGGTGGTAAGCGTGATAACTTGGCTAATAAATCCACCTATGTCAAATTTACTTAAGCTGGAAAGAACCGCATCTTTGAGTTGGATCATCAATAACCCCGGCTTGTTTTCAATCAGCTGGTACTTGATCAAAAAGCGCTCCAGCTTTTCCAAGGGCACTTCTACTTGCAAGTACAGGCTATCCAGATCCAATTCACTTAATAAAATTATTTGCCTATTGATAACTGGAAAAAATATCAATCCCAACAAAAAAATGAATGATACCACGGCAGCATAGGAAACCAAAATGGCTATCCATCTAGGTATATGCTGTCCTGCCACATGCACCTCGTTAATTTGGTTAGTAACAGGCCTCAAAAGTGAAGCTAAAATTAAAGAAATCAGGAGGTAGAGTGAGATGCTAGAAAAATACCATCCTATCCCTAAGAAAGTCAGAAAAAACAGGAGTAGGTAGATAAAAAACTTTTGCATGGAGGTGAAATAGAAAAGGAGGCAAAGCCTCCTCAAATATACTTCAGTAAATCAAATCAATCACGATTCCTGGATTGGATTATTCCCAACGCAGCTCGTCATTCAATTCATTTTCTGAATCTTCATTTTCAAATTGCTCAAAATCAAAATCAGGAAGTAATTCAGTTTTTACATGATCTACTGCCTCATTTAGCGCTTGTACAAATTTGAAGAAGTCTTCTTTGTAGAGAAAGATTTTATGCTTTTCATAACTAAAACCATCTCCATCCATTCGACGCTTACTTTCAGTGATGGTTAGGTAATAATCGTTGCCACGGGTTGACTTGATATCAAAAAAATACGTCCTTTTGCCAGCTTTAACCTTTTTAGAGAAAATTTCATCTCTATCGTATCCTCGGTGATCTTCCAATGTAAATTTAAATTAAGTGATGGGTTGATTAGGTATTGTGCTTCTAAGATAAGTGAAAAGTAGCGTAGAAATCAAAGGATTTGCCTGCTTTTTTTTAAGAATCTGTAAAAAATTAGGTACAAGTGGGCTTTTTTTTGAAACAAACTTTTTTGTATTAAACATTATTTCTGCCATAATCTCAAATAAAATCGAAAAATTAACTCAGGAAATGTAGGAGTTGAATTTTTACTTGTCGCACCTAAAATCTGCTATTTTTATTGACAGACGAACCCCTAACGCAAAAAAAAAGGCTGTTTCTCCAATGAAACCGCCTTTTAGCAGGGTCGCTAAATTTATTCTCCGTGCAAGTATGCTTTTTTGGAAAGTAATTCTTCTTGAGTTTCTCTGTGATCTGGATCGTCTACGCAGCAATCTACAGGGCAAACTGCGGCACATTGAGGTTCCTCGTGGAATCCATTGCATTCGGTGCATTTATCCGAAACGATGTAATAAAACTCATCCGAGATTGGGGTTTGTTTTTCCGTAGCAGGCACTACCGTTCCATCAGGTAGGGTGACTTCCTTGAGATTCGTTCCTCCTCCCCAAGTCCATTCGATTCCCCCCTCGTAAATTGCTGTATTGGGGCACTCTGGTTCGCATGCACCACAGTTGATGCATTCGTCTGTAATCATTATTGCCATAGGTAATCGTATTTAGGGTCAAAGTTACACTCTCCCTAACATTGCAGCAACAGAATTGTTAGGGATTTGCGATTAATTTTACGATTTACACCCGCCTTTTGGATACTTTTGCACCATGGCATTCCTTCTTTCCGACAGAATTGCAGCCTTTATCAAATTAGGCCAACAACTAGCTTCTCTTACAGAAGAGGAGAAATCTACACTCTTCTACCAAGCGCAGCAACAAAACTCTTGGTTCACCTTTTCTTCCTTAGCACAGGCCATAGAGGGACTTCAAGTAATGTTATTAGAAGAAGACCTGAATCGGTGGATTTCTACTTATGATAATAAAGAACCCGCTAGACCAAGAGAAATTGGCATTATGATGGCGGGCAATATCCCTGCGGTAGGATTTCATGACCTTCTCTGTGTATTGCTCACGGGACATAGGGCTTGTGTCAAACTCAGCTCTTTAGATATAGTCCTTATGCAATGGCTAATTAACCAACTTACCTCCCTAGAACCCCGATTTTCTCAGCGGGTGGTAGTTGAGGAAATGCTTAAGCAAAAGGAGGCCTACATCGCCACCGGAAGTGATAATTCTGCCCGATACTTTACCTATTATTTTGGGAAATATCCCCACCTGATCCGATCCAATCGAACTTCAGTAGCTGTCCTTTCAAAGCATACTTCCGATGAGGACTTGCAAAAATTAGGCGAAGACGTGTTTTCCTATTTTGGATTGGGATGCAGGAATGTCTCCAAGGTATTTTGCTCGGAGGAAAGTCAGCTCCAAAGACTACTAGAGATATTTTCTCGCTTTCAGGAGGTAGCTTCTCACCACAAGTATTTTAATAACTACGAATACAATAAGTCAATTTTTCTGGTCAACGGAACTCCCCATTTGGACAATGGGTTTTTGCTGCTCCATCAGTCCAAAGAATTGGTATCCCCAATTGGGGTACTTTATTACGAGCTTTTCGAGGAGGAAGAAAAGCTAAAAGAAGAGCTGAAGCGCTTGGAATCAACTATTCAATGCATAATAGCAGATGCCTCTTTTTCCCTACCGGGGGTAATTCCCTTTGGAAAATCTCAATTTCCCCAAGTGTGGGATTATGCGGATCGGGTAGATACGATTGCCTTTTTGCTAGGACTAGAAAGGAAATAACTTCATCCTCTAATTATTTATTATCCAGGGTGTTCTTTCCTTGTGTCTATATGTTCTTTTTTTATTTAGGATAACCTTCATTTCAGCATTCTCGTTACCTTATTTGCTGCTTTTTCCTATATTCGCAGTCGAAAAAAATAGATTCTTTAATTTACCAAACCTTAGACTAAAATGGCGTTTGATATCGAGATGATCAAAGCAGTATATGCTCGAATTCCTGAGCGTATTGCTGCAGCTAGAAAAGCTGTGGGAAAGCCACTTACCTTGACTGAAAAAATTTTGTATGCCCACCTGACTGAAGGAGCGGCAAATCAGGCCTTTCAACGAGGAGTATCCTACGTAGATTTTCAACCCGATCGTGTGGCCATGCAGGACGCCACTGCACAGATGGCCCTATTGCAATTTATGCAAGCCGGCCGATCCAAGGTAGCAGTTCCCTCTACAGTTCATTGCGATCACTTGATTCAAGCCGAGGTAGGAGCCGACAAGGACTTGAGGAAGGCAAAAGATAAAAACAAAGAAGTTTATGATTTTCTTGCCTCTGTTTCCAACAAATATGGAATTGGATTTTGGAAACCTGGAGCAGGTATCATTCACCAGGTCGTGCTGGAAAATTATGCCTTTCCAGGGGGAATGATGATTGGAACGGATTCCCATACCCCCAATGCAGGGGGACTTGGTATGATTGCCATTGGAGTGGGAGGGGCAGACGCCTGTGACGTGATGTCGGGATTACCTTGGGAACTTAAATTTCCTAAATTGATTGGGGTAAAACTGACAGGTAAAATGTCAGGCTGGACTTCAGCTAAAGATGTGATCTTGAAAGTAGCAGGTATCCTGACCGTAAAGGGAGGCACTGGAGCTATTGTAGAGTACTTTGGAGAAGGAGCACGCTTTTTGTCTGCTACAGGAAAAGGCACTATCTGTAACATGGGTGCAGAAATAGGCGCAACCACTTCTATTTTTGGATTTGATGAAAAATCAGCAGCCTATTTATCAGGCACGGGAAGAGCCGATATTGCCCAGCTTGCCACAGGGATAGCAGATCATCTTACTGGAGACCCAGAGGTCTATGCAAATCCCGAAAATTATTTTGATCAAATCATTGAAATCAATCTTTCCGAACTAGAGCCCCATGTCAATGGGCCCTTCACTCCAGATTTGGCATGGCCTATTTCCAAATTTGCTGCTGCGGTCAAAGAAAATGCTTGGCCGGCGAAGCTGGACGTAGGATTGATAGGTTCGTGTACCAACTCCTCTTACGAGGATATTTCTAGGGCAGCTTCTTTGGCTCAGCAAGCGGTAGATAAAAAATTAGTCGCCAAATCCGAATATACCATTACCCCAGGTTCTGAACAAGTACGCTACACTGTCGCAAGAGATGGATTTTTAGCCACTTTTGAGAAAATGGGAGGAGTGGTCTTGGCCAATGCCTGTGGTCCATGTATAGGACAATGGGCACGACATGGAGCGGAAAAGCAGGAGAAGAATTCTATCATTACTTCTTTCAACCGAAATTTTGCAAAGCGTGCGGATGGAAATCCAAATACCCATGCCTTCGTGGCTTCTCCGGAAATCGTAACGGCACTAGCCATTGCAGGAGACCTTACCTTTAATCCCCTCACCGATACCCTAACCAATTTGGATGGAAATCAGGTCAAATTGGATGAACCTAAGGGATTGGAATTGCCTTCAAAGGGCTTTGCAGTGGAAGATGCGGGGTATCAAGCACCAGCCGAAGACGGATCCAAAGTTCAAGTATTGGTTTCCCTAACTTCAGATCGTTTGCAATTGCTTGATTCTTTTCCCGCTTGGGAAGGAGTAGACTTAAAAGGCTTGAAATTGTTGATCAAGGCAAAAGGAAAATGTACTACCGACCATATTTCTATGGCAGGACCTTGGCTGAAATACAGAGGACATTTGGATAATATTTCCAATAATATGCTCATTGGTGCAGTAAATGCCTTTACTGATGCCACCAATTCGGTGAAAAATCAACTTACAGGAGCTTATGGAGAGGTCCCTGCTACCCAACGAGCCTATAAGGCAGCAGGAATTGGCTCTATTGTGGTTGGAGACGAAAATTATGGAGAGGGTTCTTCTAGAGAGCATGCGGCCATGGAACCAAGATTTCTTGGTGTCAGAGCCATCTTGGTAAAGTCTTTTGCTCGAATTCATGAGACCAACTTGAAAAAACAGGGCATGTTGGCTTTGACCTTTGCCAATCCTACAGATTACGATTTAATTCAAGAAAATGATTCTATAGATATCTTGGGATTAAGCAGTTTTGCGCCTTCCAAGCCCTTGCAAGTAGTATTGCACCATCAGGACGGAAGTAGCCACAGTATCCTAGCCAATCACACCTACAATGAAGGACAAATTGAATGGTTTAAAGCAGGAAGCGCCTTGAATTTGATTAAGGCAGCAAGGGCTTAATATAACTTATACCTTTTTTGAAACCGTGAGGAGAAACTCCTTACGGTTTTTTTATTTGAAAAATCTTTAGGAATTACAAGGACCTTGCCTTTTCTAGGTACTCCTGCACCAAATCCATATCAGGGTAGCTTTGAGCTAGGTCCTCCAAAAAACTTAGAGCAGCAACTTTTTCTCCCTTAAGCGTGTAATAAATTCCTTTATTACGCAGGGCAAAAGGATTGCTAGAATTCATGGCCAGACTTTGGTTGATCAGCGCAAGTCCTTCTTCTACTTCATTGAGGTACAAGAGATACAGCCCTTTGTTGTTGTAAAAATAGGCTTGACTCTTATCTAGGGTAATGGCCTTTTCTACTGCCTCCAAGGCCCCTTCGTAATTTTTTTCCTCAAATAAAATCATGGACCTCAGGTTATGCAAATTGGGTTCCATGGGATTAATTTGTTCTGCTTTTTCTAAAATAGCCTTTGCGGAGTCAAGCTGGTCCTGGTAATAAAATAGGGTAGCCTGGTTTACCAAAATATCTGAATTGTCTGGAGCCAATTGAGCAGCTATCCTAAAAGCAATCAGTGCCTCATCAAAATTCTTCAACTTTTCTTCTGTAAGACCACGTAAAAAATACGGTCTCCAATCCTTTGGAGCCAGTTTTTCTAAGGACTTTGCATCCTCTCTAGCTTTGTAAAATTCTCCAAAATCAAGGTAGGTAAGGCCACGTTGAAAAAAAGCGTCTTCGTAGCTGGATCGGTATCGGATCGCAGAACCAAATGCTTCTATAGCTGGCTCCCATTGCTGCAGCTGCAGGTGGGCCAATCCTTTGTTGTAGAAGGCATCCGAAAATGTGGAATCTAAACGTATGGCTTCCAGATAAAATTCTATGGCTGAATTGGGATCATTTTCATCCATTTTTTCATTTCCTTTTAAAAAGAATCTACCTTTTTTATCTTCTAAGCTATCGCAACTCGAAGATAGGAAGATGCCAAGAAGCAAAATCGAAAGCACAGTGGGTTTGAATTTCATGGAATTGGACTTAAAATTCTTTTTTCTTAAGGGAAAAAGGTACTCACTAAGTTTTATTCGTGATTCTGATCCGGCTTTTTTTTAGCTAGGGAGAAGACCACTTCTTTTCAATAAAGCATCTTGCTTGGGTTCTCTTCCTCTAAATCTGGCATACAGAATTGAGGGATGTTCGCTTCCTCCAGTGGAAAGGATATTTTTTTCAAAAGACAAGGCCGTTTCTATATTAAAAACTCCTTTCTCTTGAAACAGTTCAAAAGCATCTGCATCCAAGACTTCTGCCCATTTGTAACTGTAATACCCGGCCGCATAGCCTCCCTGGAAAATATGAGAAAAACTAGTGCTCACCAAGGTTTCAGCCAAGGCAGGTAAGACCTCCGTGTTTTTTAAAACTTGGGATTCAAAGTTTTTTATGTCGGTCAATGAGGCAGGATCTACGCTGTGATAGGCCATGTCCAACAGTCCAAAGCTAAGCTGTCGTAAGGTCATGTAGCCTTGTTGAAAATTAGCGGCACGCTTGATTTTGGTGATCAGTTCACCAGGGATGGGGGCTTGGGTTTGGTAGTGCTTGGCGAAAAGATCCAAACATTCCTTTTCGTAACACCAATTTTCGAAAATTTGGGAGGGTAATTCTACAAAATCCCAATATACGCTAGTGCCCGATAGGCTTTCGAATTGGCCTCTAGCCAACATGCCGTGCAAGGCATGTCCAAATTCATGAAACAAGGTAGTGACCTCACTAAAGGTCAAAAGACTGGGGGTAGATGGGGTAGGTTTAGTAAAATTGCAGACTATAGAGATGTGTGGCCTATGGTCTCCTTGTTTGTCTGTGTATTGTCCTCGATAAGAAGTCATCCATGCTCCATTCCTTTTTCCTTTCCTTGGAAAAAAGTCTGCATAGAGCACGGCTAAAAACTTATCCTCCCTATCCCTAACTTCATAAGCAGTCACTTCCGAATGGTACACGGGGATGGCTGTGGAGCTCTTGAAGGTAATTCCGAATAACTTGGTGGCCGTCTTAAATACTCCCTCAATGACATTTTCTAATGAAAAATAGGGTCTCAATTCCTCCTCGTCAAAGGCATATTTTTCTTTTTTCAGCAATTCGGAATAGTAGGCGAAATCCCATTTTTGAAGGGAATCTATCCCATCCTTTTTAGCAAGTTGGGCTACTTCTTGCACTTCCTCTAGGGCCTTTGGTTTGGCTTTTAGCAATAACTCCTGTAAAAACGCTTGTACCTTCTTTGGAGTTTCTGCCATACGTTCTTGCAAGGTAAACTCGGCATGACTTGAAAATCCTAATAGTTGTGCCCGCTCTGATTTGAGGCATATGAGCTTGGTGATGATTTCTTTATTATCCAACTCATCTCCTTTGGCACATTTGGTATTGAAAGCATAAAACATAGTTTTTCGTAATGCTCTATCCTTAGCATAGGTCATCACGGGAATGTAGGAAGGGTAGTCTAGGGTAAATGCCCAAGAGCCTGCATGTCCTTTTTCTTCTGCCAACTGGGCGGCCGCTTCTACTGCCGTTGGAGGAATGCCTTCAAGCTCCTCTTTTTTATGAATTAGGTGAAGAAAGCGTTTGGTTTCTGCCAGTACATTTTCTCCAAACTTTAAACTCAGCTGTGCTATTTCTTCATCTAGTTTTCTTAGGATGAGGGCGTCTTCTGGGTTCAGTATGGCCCCATTCCTGACGAAGGAATTGTAGGTTTTTTGAAGAAGGGTATGTTGCTCGGCACTTAGTGAAAACTTTTCCTTAGAGTGATATACCTGAGAGACCCGATCAAACAACTCCTTATCCAGAAGAATGTCATTGGCGTGGGAAGTAAGCAAAGGGGAAATTTCCCGAGCCAATTGTTGTATTTCATCGGTAGTTTCTGCGGCATTTAGATTAAAAAAAATGGAAGAGATTACTCCCAAGGCTTTACCACTCCTATCTAGGTCGGCTACAGTATTCTCAAAAGTAGGTAAGGCTTCGTTTTTAATCTCTGCGATTTCTTGATGGGCTAGGGCAATAGATTCTTTTATAGCAGGCAGGAAATGCTCCGGCGCGATCACATCAAATGCAGCCGTTTCGTAGGGTGTCTTGGGGGGTGAAAGTAAAGGATTGCTTTTCATCGAGAGAAAGAACTTATCAACTTGTCAAAATAGAATTCAAAATTACCCAAAACCTTTGTCTTCCACCGCTGCTCGCCAAAACTTTTCCCTTTGGAAAAGAAAAAAGGCCAGTAGAACTACTGGCCTTTGGGAAGTTTCATTCAAAATCACAACTCATATCTTCCATCCCTATAGGGGCCCCGTCCGGTATGCTCAATACCTGTTGTGGGGTCAATTCCTCAGGAAGGTTCAGGAAGGCTTCAATTTTTTGATTTAAGTAATCCCGATGTGCTCTTAAGAGGCTGGAAGATGGAAGGGTAGGCGTACTTAGTTGACGCAATTGCTTTCGAGCTAGGGCACGTACGGTTTGAGATGCTCCAGCATTCTTAGATAAGGCAATCAGATGGTCTATCAATTTCACTTCGGTCATCATTTTGATTTCTGCCCCAAGCCCTGAGGGCAAGGTGTTACTAAATACCTGTATACTTACCTTGCTGAGTACCTCTTCCAATCCAGGTAAGGAATTGTTTTGCAGCTCTTGCAAGTACACTCGATTTGCTCTTCCTGGCTCAAAGAGGAAGGTAAAGGTGGCATCTACCACATTTTCTGCCGGAGCGATAGGATCAAATACTGGGCCCAAGCGGGAAGGGAAAGTTTCTCTGGTTTTTCCATATCCATAGGGCCTAGGAGGGATAAGCACCAATACAGAAGATGGAATCTCCAATTCTTGGGTGGAAATACTTTGTAGTAAGGCATCCAAAGCATCTAGTTGAATTTTAGAATCTAACCATTGATGTCTAGGTTGATTGTCTCCTTTTACTTTATAGCTGTAATCTAAGCCTCCTATCAATTTGCTGGTTGCTTCCAATTGGTAGCGATGCATGAGGTACAGGGGAACAAACACCTCTTCCAAAGTGGCCTCCGGCTGACCTGTTTTGATGGCATTGAGCCCAAAGGTTTTCATCTTTTTTTTACGCAAGTCCAATAAGCGTTTAAGTTCTTCTGAAGCAGAGGCCCCATTGTCCCAAAGATGGGAGCGAGGATGTACCCCACTCACATTTCTAGAGTCGGAGTCGGTGATAAACTCATAGCCAGCGGCATAGGTGTCTTGAAGTGTTTTTTCTAAAAACTCTGCCTCGCTTTGATTGGGGGCAGGCTGCCCATAGCCATAAGTCACTGCCCACTTGTCCCATTCACCGATCTTTAGGTCATATGCAGCGCTAAAATCCACTTCACCCTTTTCATCTAGGCTGATCAGGGGGTGGGGATAGTCCATCACCGAAGAACGTCCCGAAGCAGAAGTAGCATAGCTATGGGAAATACCTAAGGTGTGGCCGATTTCATGGGCGGAAAGCTGCTTGAGTCGAGTCAAGGCAAATTCCATCAACTTAGGATCGGCCTCATTGCCCTCTTCAAAAGGCTGCAAAAGGCCTTGACCAATCAAATAATCTTGGCGTACACGCAGCGAACCCAGGGATACTTGTCCCTTGATGATTTCCCCTGTGCGAGGATCTCTGATACTCGACCCGTAAGACCAACCTCGGGTAGATCGGTGTATCCATTGGATTACATTGTAGCGCACATCCATTAGGTCCATTCCTTCTGGAGCCAATTCTACTCGAAAAGCATTTTTAAATCCAGCCGCCTCGAAGGCCTGTGCCCACCAATTTCCCCCTTCGATCAAGGCACTGGCCACCGGTTCTGGAGTACCTCGATCCAAGTAATACACGATGGGTTCTACCACTTCCGAAACAGCGGCACTTGGATCTTTCTTCTCTAGCCTATGTCTGGATATAAAGCGTTTTACCAGGGGCTGATCTATGGGGGTGGTGTAGTCTTGGTAGCTGATGTAAAAAAATCCTGCGCGTGGATCAAAAGCCCTCGTAGCATACAAGGAAGGCAATTCGATGAAAGAGTGTCTCATGCGAACGGTGACTGCTTCAGGGCTTGGAGTTACTGATCTCAAGTATCCGCCTGCACCCGTACCCGTGAAGGTGATGGTGGCTTCTACTTCTGTATTTTTTGGAAAGTTTTTGGTCGTAGGCAAATACAAGCCCGAACGGCTTGCCTCTACCCGGTAGTTACCTTGTTTGGAGCTAGCAAGCGTTTCACTTACCCCATGGGCATCTTGAAGAAAAAAAGGAGTAGCTTCAACGATATGGGTATTTCCTTCAGCTTTGATGATCTCAAACCCCCAAAGGGCCGACTCTGCAAAAGCATCTCGAATGGATTTGGCCTCGTTGGGGTTAGTGGTGTATGCTCGGTAATCGTAATTTTTATGAACCATCAGGATTTTATTTCCTGTTTTGCGGAATTCCACGATTCGGGTATCGCCCAGTTGGCCCCTATCCAAGCCGATGTCATTGGAACCTACACCAGCAGTAAGGGAATTGACATAGAGGATTTCTTTATCCAGAAAGGGAATTTCCAAATAGATTTTCCCTTTTTCTTCGTCTAGATAAAATGGCACAAAACCATCCTTTCTGGACATTTTTGAGAAATCTTGGGCCACAATCCAGGGGGAGCTAAGGCCGCATATAAGAACTAGTAGGAGAGCAAACTTATTTTTCATTGCCGAGTCAATTTTTTCCAAATTATCAAAAAGGAGGAATGGTTTCCTACTCTTAACCGAAAAATCAATTAAAATAAACCCTTAGCACCAAGGAGGTGTCCGTTTGGTGCTTGCCGTCTATGGCCTGTGCACCAGAACTGATGCGGTCCCGATCAAGGTAGGATGTCCTTGCCCAGCGAAAATAGATGTTGACCTTTTCGCTTACCTTATAGTGAAGGAGGAGGTACTTTCGAGTGCCACGGCCAAAGAAGGAGGGGATAGAAAAGGTGCTCCAAACATTTTTTTCTACAGCATACAGACGGTTATCGTAAGTGGGTGCATCAAAAAGTGCTACTCTTCCGCTCAATTGCCATTTATTTCGTTCTAGTGTCGCCTCTTGCACCATCATCCATCCTTGGGTGCGATGGCTAGGGAGCTGGACCTGGTTCCAAAGCATGCGGGAGCGAAGTTGAAGGTAAGGGAGTGCTTGAATTTCAACAAAGGCGCTAAGGTTGGTTTTGGTGATCGGTGCGAGATGGTAGGGTGTAGATGGAAGTCCCTCATCGGCTAAGTTTCTCTCTTTTTGCTCTTTTCGAAATTGTAGGCTGCTAACTACCTGTTTGTTGGGTTGGAAGGTGAGGTTGATCATCATTTCTTTTCCTTTTGAGGGAGCATAGACGCGGTATTTCAACCAAGGAAAAGAAAATTGATCGAAATAGGCATTAATTTTTAGATGGGGTAGGGGTTTGAATTGAATACCTAAGTATATCCCTTGTTCGTTGATGGGGCTCGAATTTTCCGAAAAAGCGGTGCTGTAAAAGCTTTGAAAATCCCTGTCGTACTTTCTCCAAAGGAAGGAGAGGTCTACATTTTTGTGTAGGCTACTCACCCAACCTATGACCCTTCCCTGTCCCAAGCTTTTTGACATGGCCCATTCTCCGAAGAAATTAAAGTTTTTCCATAAATAATGGGTGTAGATACTATGGACCTGGTTAGATTGGCCCTGAAAATCATAGGTATTGTAGAGATTGGGGTCTTTTTTAATTGGAAAGTTGAATTGGGTGTACAGGCTATTCCATCCTAAGGCCCAGGTATCTTCCTTTGGGGTATACTGGATATTCCATCCCAGGGAAGTTTCTTGGAGTTGGTGTTTTCGAGCAAGTTCGCTGCTGGTCCGGTGCATCCCGCTGGAAGAAAATCCAGTGAAAAATGCTTCCTGGCCTGGGACACCCTCGGAGGTACTTAGCAAGTTGCCGTCTCTAGGCGAGGAAGAAAGCAGGATAGAAGTATTCCATCTTTGAAACTGCCTACTTAGTCCCATTCCTCTAAAAAATCCTGATTCTAGGCTTGCGGTGTACGGCCTCAAGCCAATACTACTTCTGCGAACAGAGGTAATGGTTTCGGATCCTTTTCCAAAGTGATATCCAGCCCCAAATACCAAGCCTTGCCCAAAACTCGCTTGGTAATCGCCCAGAGTGATGGTTTTCCATTTTCCCAGCCGGTATCTGGTGAAGTGAAAGGAGGTAAAATCAGCACCATATTGCTTGGTCTTTGGATTCCAGGTTATTTGTTCTCCGGGATCTTTTTCCAGAAGAAAGCCTAGGCTAAAGTCTTTGGGGTGTTGTATTCGAAATTTGAAAAAAAAGTCGCTGGGACTACCCAAATACTTCCCTGGAGCTAGGTTTGCAGAGGTATCTCTATTCGCATATCCTTGCCTCTTTTCCCAGGTTTGCCTGTGTCTTAGCAAGAGGTAGGCATTTTCTTCCTCCAGGAGCCTAGTTAAAAAAGGTTTGGTTTTTTTTACCTCCTCTTCTGTCCGTAAAAATGGAAGGAGAAGCTCAATGGTGGCTAGATCAAATCCGGGAATTGCTTGAAGTTCATAAAGGGAGAGTAGCCTCCCGTTTTCCAATTTATAGGCTTGAATCGCCTGGACTTGACTGGGCGATAGCAAGTAAGTGGCTAGCAGTTCTTCTGTGCTGGCTTGATTCAGGTCTATGGGGTTTTGGTACAACTCAAAAAATACTTCAGCCAGGAGTTCCCTATCCAAATCCTCCTCCTGGATAGAAAATAGGCGTTCGATGACCTGCTCTATAGTGGATCCTGAAATGGTTTTTTGCTGAGCTGTTGCTCCAAAAGAGCAAAGGATACCAAAGGCCAAGAGCCAGCACCTCATCGCTTAAAATTCAAGGTATAGGGACATATGGTGACTTCTCCCTAAGGCACTGGTTTGACCATAGGCATAATCTGCTCCAAAGGAAGACTTTCGAATGCCGAGCCCAAAATTGATTCGAGCAGGATTACTTTGCATCCCCGTTCGTAACAGGAGCCATTCTCCAAGCTTGTACTGCACTCCGGCCTTGAATAGTGGGGGAGTTGAAAGTTCTTTCTCCACTTCTGAATGAATTTCTACTTCTGGGGAAGCCAGGTACTTTAATCCAAGAAGTATGCTTGTAGGCAAGCTTATAGATGAATTTTTGCTGATTCGTGCCTGAGTAAGGTTTGAAATTTGACTACCCAAGAAAAATTTAGGTCCCAATTCGGCCACTCCACCCAGAGATAATAGAAAAGCATTGCCGGTGCCAAATCCTTCAATTCGGGTTTGCATCCACTCGGCTTTGGCTCCAAAACTTAAAATACCTTTGGTGGTAGCTCCGCCTAGGGAGAGGAGGTGTTGGTTGAAAAGCTCCCCTCCATACCTCGAAATTCCATAGCCCAGGCTCCCTTTCGTTTGATGGAATACATGGCTTAAGGCATAGGTACTAAGTTCCTTGATTCCAAAGCGTTGATCTATACCCACAGCCACCTGAGAAGAAGATACACGATCCAGGTTGCCTATGGAATTGAAAAGGGTCCAGGAGTCAGGATGAAAAAGCTTTACCCCGCCCATGCCTTGGCTTTTTGCTCCGTAAGCAGTACTTAAGCCCTCGCTTTGTGGCCAAACCAGGTACGGAAATAGGACAGAGAAGCAAAAAATTAAAAAAAGCTTCATGGAATAAAAAAATATGATTCAAGTTAACACGAATTGCTGCCCTTTCCTTTGAAAACCACTGGGAAATTGACCCAGGCCTACTAATTATTTTAGTAAAAATTACTACTCAAGGGAATAGCAGGGAAAGTGTAAATTATTTACCTGCCACATTACGGGTAGGGAGGAAACTTTTTAGGTGATTTTATTTACAAAATAAAATTTTGAAAAATTTTCGCAATCGATTGTTTGCTCAGAATAAAAACATTTTTTAACTTTAGGTAATATTCATGAATTGAATATTTACAATAGGTTTAATAGGTTTGAGAGCAGGAAAAGGCTAGGATTTTATTCTAGCCTTTTTTATTTGCCCTACCTTGAGCTATTTTTATCAGGCCAAATCAAAGCGCTAGTCCTAGAGATGATTTGGCAGTTGCCCACCCTAGATTCCCGAAGAGGATTATTTTATCATGCACTTGGACTTGGTAGTAAAGTGGCTTCAGGAAGCCTCGCTGCATCCTCTGCCAGGGAAGGAATCCCATCTTCGTATGTCTCCCTTGCCCGTAGATGTACGAAGGTTTGTCCAACCTGCCCCTGTCCCGCATAAAAAAAGTGGGGTGCTACTTTTGTTTTATCCAAGAGCAGATGGAGTGTATTTCCCTTTGATCAAGCGGCCCTCCTATACAGGAGTGCATAGTGATCAGGTGGGGCTCCCAGGAGGAAAGGCCGAACCAGATGATCCGGACATTATCCGTACGGCGCTGCGGGAGGCAGAGGAGGAAATTGGGATTGATGCGGGAAAGGTAACCGTGTTAGGAACCCTTTCGGATCTTTACATTCCAAGTAGCTCCTATGTGGTTACTCCAGTCTTAGGCTACATGAAAGAAGCCCCTAGCTTTGTACCAGATTCCAGAGAAGTTTCTAAAATCTTGGAAACTCAACTGACCGCTCTTGTCAATCCAAGCCTCAAAAAGCAAACGCGACTAAAAGCGGGAAATGGACTGGAGTTGTATACTCCTTATTTTGATGTATACGGGGAGGTGGTTTGGGGAGCTACGGCGATGATTTTAAATGAATTAATTGATCTTTTAGATCAAAATAGAAAGTAATACACCGTTTTTTCAAAAAAGTGGGTATCCTTGCAAAGGCAATACTTGAACGGCATGGAAGATCAACCTACTCCTTTGTTTACCAATGATGCAGTGGTGCTGGGCCTGCTGATGGCCACGCTTGCCTTTGTCTTTGCGTCCTCAAGCAGCAAGCATCCTTTTTGGGTAAAGTTTTACACCTACGTTCCTACGGTGTTACTCTGTTATTTTATTCCTGCCGTATTCAATTCCTTAGGGTTGATTTCCGGAGAATCTTCCTCCTTGTACAAGGTGGCCTCCAGGTACCTCTTGCCCACTTCTTTGGTATTATTCACCCTGAGTGTGGATTTGAAAGGAATTTTGCGCCTGGGGCCCAAGGCTTTGACCATGTTTTTGACGGGAACCGTAGGGGTGATGCTAGGAGGACCTCTCGCCTTGAGTATTGTGGGATGGATACAACCTGATATTTACTCAGGTACCGGACCTGATGAACTTTGGAGAGGATTATCCACCATTGCAGGGAGTTGGATCGGGGGTGGGGCCAACCAAACCGCCATGCTAGAGGTATTTGAAGCCAGTCCTGTCCTTTTTGGACAATTGATAGCCGTAGATGTGCTGGTTGCCAATTTCTGGATGGCTCTTTTACTCTATTGGGCGGCCAAACCTGAAAAATTGGATCGATTGATCAAGGCAGATACTTCGGCGATCTATGGCTTGAGGGATAGAATTGCAAAGGAGAGAGAAGGAAGTGTGGCCATCCCAAGTCTGAAGGATATCCTGCTGATTTTGGGGATAGGATTTGGAGTCACGGGCCTTTCCCATTACTGCGCAGACTTCTTGGCACCCTGGTTTGAAACCCATCATCCGGAATGGAATCAATTTTCCCTCAACTCCGCCTTTTTCTGGATTGTAGTGATTGCGACTACCCTTGCTCTCCTCTTGTCCTTTACCAAGGCTAGAGCCTTGGAAGGGGTAGGAGCTTCCAAATTAGGCTCCGTCATGCTCTATGTGTTGGTGGCTACCATCGGCATGCAAATGGACCTAGGAGCGGTCTTGGATAATCCCATTTTATTTTTGATTGGGATCCTTTGGATTTTATTTCACGTGGGACTCATGATCCTGGTAGCTTGGTTGATCAAGGCGCCCTTCTTTTACATCGCTGTGGGCTCTCAAGCCAATATTGGAGGGGCAGCCTCTGCCCCCATCGTCGCCTCTGCTTTTGATGCTTCTCTAGCTCCCGTGGGGGTATTATTGGCTGTATTGGGCTATGCCTTAGGTACGTATGGGGGGTACCTCAGTGGCTTGATGATGCAGTGGGTGTCTTCTTGGTAAGGGGAAATAGGGGTGGTTTGATGCGTAAATGCATATTTCCCCTTAATATTATACCGCATTTGTAGTCCTACATGAAGTATTTCCTGGGTATTCTTTGTCTTTATTTGCTGAGCCTCTTTTCCGTACAGGCTCAAGAATTACTTGAAAATAGGTCTACTTTTTTTGCCTATACGGGGACCTCTGGAGCCAACTTATCCCAATTCAATGCCTTACTCGTAGATAGGGGCTATTCTCCTCTGGTAAATCGGTACAGGTCCTATGGACTCGGGTATCAAGTGCGCATGAATGATTTTATCGGGGGATTTGAGCTCAGCCAACATCAGGGTACCCCTAGTGAAATAGATGGCTTGCGTCTAGATTACCGAAGCTCCAGGGCCATGCTCAATTTGGGCTACTCCCTGACCGAAGAGGGCAAATTCCAATTGATCCATTACTTGTCCATGGGCTTGGGCTACCTCAATTTCCAAATGCTACCCAAGAAACAAGAAAAAAACCTGGATGCCTTTCTAGCTGACCCTGGAAAAGGGATTATCCTCCGAAAAAATGACATACAAAAGGGTACTACCTATTTCGGAAATTTTCTAACGGAGATCGGATTCCAACTTTCCTATGATTTGCCTATTCCCCATCGAAAAGAAGCGTTGGTACTTGTCGCCAAAGCAGGGTATGCCTTTAGCCCTTTTGAAGAAAATTGGAAGTTAAACGGGGTCAATTTTGACAATGCGCAAGCGGGAGCTTTTTTCAGGGTAGGCACGGGAATTTCTCTCCCAGATCGCAACTTTTTTTACAAGGACGCCAGCCTAGGAATTGCCTTGATTCGAGGATTTCATTTTTCTAAACCTGCCCAATTCAATTCCTATTTGGAGAGAAACGGATACTCCCCCTTGGAAGGAAGGCCTTCCAATCTGGGTTTGAGGATTTTGGGAGAGACCGATGGCCTACTTTATGGGGTGGATGTTTACAACCTGTCTATGAAAGGAAAAGCCAGTCCCACCCAAAGTCACAGCCTAAATAGCCTTCGGGTTTATGCCAATACAGGAATTAAGTTTTTTCAGTACAAAAACCTGGCCTTCGGCGCCCTTGGAGGATTGGGCTACGGCAATCTTAGGTATACTCTGACTCAGGACCTAAAACCCTCTTTTCCTCAGGCATTGGATCGCCCCCATTTTGATGGATACCTCAGAAATTTTGGAATTTTCTTCAAGCCAGAACTTACCCTGGAATTTGGAATCCCCGTGACTAAAAGAAAGTTTTTCGATGTTTTGGTTTCCGGTTCTCTTGGGTACGAACAGGCATTTCCAGGATTTAAATTGGGTGGACTGTCCATGAATTCCTTTCAGTCTGGCCCATATTACAGTCTTGGGGTAGGGATCAGACCCTAACCCAAGCCTGCAAACCTCTATTTTTTGTATTTATTTTAAAAAAAAACCTACGATTATTTGGTTTTTGCTCGTACCTTTGCGTTAACTTATCGAGAAAGACCGAGG